>Ga0181390_1000229_pt1 | contig 24300 bp, 20 predicted proteins | sample 13SPOviralmetaG_FD_130085 | JGI IMG/M metagenome (GOLD analysis project Ga0181390, IMG submission 130085) | Marine viral communities from the oligotrophic San Pedro Time Series (SPOT) site, San Pedro Channel, CA, USA - 13 SPOT_SRF_2010-07-21 | ecosystem: Environmental > Aquatic > Marine > Strait...
ACATTGCCATCAGAAAGAGTTTGAGTAACCTCCATTGCATCGCCCAAACCAACAGGTCTAAAGGTAAAACCATATTTACCATATAGGTTATTAAAATAGTCTACAGCTTCATTCTCTTCTGTTTGAATAGATGCTAAGTCAGTAGCATTTAAAGCCTCATTAAACTCACTGTCTTTTAATATTTCTTCTCTACCTTTTACTGCTGTATTTATCTTAGCTTGACGCTGAGCTTTTTCTTGTGCTTGAAGTTTACTAAGCTCAGGCTCCTCTAGCTCAACCATAAAAGTTGTGAAGGCTTGGTCAGCAGCTATTTGATTTCTTCTCTCATCATCATCCATATCAGATGGTGGTTGAAACCTAAAATCTGAAGCACCTCCCAACCCTGTAGTAGGCTGTTCCGGAGCTTGAGGTGGCACATAGCCTGTCTCCCTCATGTCACGAGGTTCAAAACCAAAAAGGTCTTTAAATTCTTTTTTAGCTGCGTTTATTTTATCTTGACGCTCTAGCTCTTCAGAAGTAAATTTGCTTATATCATACTCAATAACACCCTCTTCTTCTGTAGGTTGTTCCTCAGGTCTAAATGGTATCTGTGTTTCAGGTTCCTGAAATTGCTGATATGTTTCAGCCAATGATAAATCCGAAGAAGTATCTTGTTCCTGAGGCTGTTGTATAGGAGATACCGTATCTTCCATCGGTTCCCCATCGGGCTGTGAATCTTTTTTTTTTATGGTAACATCATTTAAGAAACCTTCAATAGTGTAGTTAGCTTTAAATGTTTCATCAATCCCTCCTATATAATTATACATTTCTGCAGCATATTTTTTATCCTGCATATCATTAGTAAATCCTTCTAAAGAATATGAGTCTTTAAAGCTAGGGTCTACCGAACCTATATAGTTAAACAGTTGTTGTAAGTATTCTTCTTCCATTTATTATTTCTTTGGACCGTTTGCATTGTTACCACGAGGAGCAGGAGCAGGAGCAGGAGTGGATTTAGCTTCAGTATTATTCTGACCTTGCTGAGCTGCTCTTCTCTCTATTTGAAAATTATCAATGTATGCTTTTTTAGATTCATCACTCAAGTTAAACTGTCTTGCTAAACCTTCTTTGATGGCTGCATTCTCAAGTAATTCCACTTGGTCCTTAAAGGCTGTAGGATTTTTTAAGTCTAATTCATACTTTTTACCGTTAAATGTAACTATTACACCTTGTCCGAAAGAGAATTGGCTTGTTGATATATCATCGGCTATTATTCCTTCTATCTTTAACAATTCATTTTTAACCCTTGACTCTAAAGTATCTTCGTCCGGTTCAGTTGCTACCGTTGATGCTAAGTTAGTTAGTGAAGTGTTCTTAAAATTTACCTCATTTGACCTTATATACGCATCATTATATGTAGGGCGTGTTGGTTTTGCAATACCCATAGATGGTTTAAATGTTGTTGCTCCTAAGTTTTTGCTTAGGTTTTCTTGATATTTTGAACGAGACAATATATCATCAACGTTCTGTATTTTTTGACCCTCAGCCAAAACAAAGTTTACTCCTTGTTTTATGAATCTTGATTGGTTAGTTCCGTACGGTAATTTTTCATCATTTAAACCTGATGACTCGGTATATCTAATTACAATACCATCAGTGGTTGGCTCAATAGCTTCTATGTTTTTGTTAAGTGCACGTAAATTATTTGCTGCTTCAAATTTATCTGCTTCACTTCCATAAAATAATTTCCCAAATTCATTTAGTGCAGTGTCTTGATTTCTGTTTCGTTCACCAATTGCAAATTCAGTTGCAGAAACAGCTCTTGATTGAGGAGTAAACCCTGCTCCTTTTGTTTGTCTCTTAACATCAATGTTAGCACGTATAGCAAGTTTTAGTTCTTCTTCTACTTTTTCTTTTTGTCCTCCCTTAAATACAGGGGTTCCTGCAGGATTTTCTGAACGGTCCAAATAAATTAATGAACCTGTTTTGTCTGCATCAAATTCTTTTTTATCAAATGTAAACGTATACTTATCACCTGCTTCGGTCTGTAGTACCTTATCTGTTAATACAGAAGCAATATCGTTTCCATTACGCATCATTGCTGATACTTGAGTTTTTTCCCACTCCTTATATGTAGCTGCAAACTTTTCTCCTTCTAAACCAAAGTCGTGCTGCTTAGCGTCAATCATTGTTATTATGGTATTAAGCTGTCTGCTACCTCCAATCTGAACAGCACTCTGCTCTAAAGCTCCAAGTTGTTCTGCTGCTTTGGATGCACTACCATTCAAATCAAACCTATCATACTTCTGCTTAAGTCTTTGTCTTAACTCATTTACTGTAGCAAAATCAGTTGGTTTCTTGCTCATCTCCATTACCCCGGTTTTAGGATTTTTAACCATCCTACCTATACTTACAACACCATTAGTGGGATTAAGATATCCTTTTACTTGTCTAAGATTAGCAAGACCTTCTACTGTTTCAGCTTCCCACATCTCACGATAAGAAGACTCATCTCCTTCCCAACGCTTCATTTTCTCCGTGTATTCTTTCTGATACTCTTCAGCTAGTCCGAATAAATTTGCAGTTCCATCAATAGCATTTTGCCTTCCTATTGTGTAGTCCTTTACTTTAAGCTGACCGCTTTTTAAAAGACGGTCCTGCATTAATCTAAACTCCTGAGCGTTTCCTGCATACTCTAATGCAAATGTATTGCCCGCATCATAGTCACCTGTAGGAGCGTTTGCTAACTCTTCTCCATATTCTCTTGTAGCCTTATCAATAGCAGCTTTTTTATCCTCACGGAGTTGGACCTCCTCCTTGAGCATATCGGACATATTCTTTCCAATCTCTGCCCAATTTATTTGCGTATCTGCCGAACGTTCTGCGTACCTAAAATAACTCATTAGTCGTTTGGATTAAACATTATCTTTCTATCAAATGCAGGGTTAGTTGCCAATTCACTAGTAGACGTAGGATTAAATCCTATAATGTCTATTAGCTCTTGAGAAACTTCATCACTTAAATTTAATGAGTCAAAAAGATTCATTCCTACTCCGGGTATAATATTATTTGTATCCATAATACTCTCTGAACCAACAAAAACTTTTTTATCCCTTAGCTCTTTTAATTGGTCAATACTAAACCTATCCTCATCTGTCATAAAATCTTGAAACTCTATTTGTGACATATCATTAACCCCTGATGTATCTACACCACCAAACATTCCTTGTGATGCTAACTGCTCTTGTAACTGAGGGTTTCTTTTAAGAGCCTGCTTAGCTAATCTAGCTGCTTTTGTTTTCTGATATAAAGGAACAAAAGATGCGGCTGCTCCTAGCGATGCAGTAACTCCTTGAAAGCCTTCTTGCATTGATTTAGCTCGCATTTCTTTCCCTTCTCTTATTGCTAACTGAGCACCTGCCATCTCTTCCATTCTTACTCCTGCTTTTATGTCTCTTAGTCTTGATTTTTCTGCAGATATTAATTTATCTAACCCAAACTTTCTCTCTTCATCTCTGATTGTTTGTTTTTCTAATCGCTGTTGATTTGTCATTAATGTTCTACCTGCTGTTGCTGCAGCACCTCTTGGGTCAGCTTCTGCGGCTGCTTCCATTGCAGTTTTATATGCTTCTGCTGCTAACCTAGATTGTCTTTCTCTTTCTTTCATTGGTAGCGACAGACCCTCATATACATTTTTACTAAGACTTTTATACAAATCATCTGTTTTTTCTCGAAGCACTCTGTTAGCTTCTTCTACGTCACGCCTAGACTGAGCCGCCTGAGCAAAAGACATTCCTGTTGTCGCTAAAGTATTAACTACCTGAGCACCCGCTGCAAATGCTGCAAATCCTACTGCCATATTATTAAGTATTTTTGGTTAATGATAAAAATGTATTTCCACAAAGATACTAAAATTAGGGAAATGATTTCATTACCTCTGATTCTACTGCAAATAATTCTGATGCAGTTTGAGATTTTCCTATTGGTAATTCTAAAACAAACTCACAGTAATGACCTAATACTCCGTGTGATTCTGCTATTGGGTTCTTAATATATAAGAAATAAGCATCCTGAATTGGTATAGGATTAGTAGCTCCCGGCACTGCAGTTGAATCAATCACAATCTTATTAATGCCATTTACTTTATCTACATTTATCTGTGTAATGACACCCGCAAAAATAGGTGTGGTATAAGGAGGTAGTGCATAATACAAATAATCACCTACACTTACTATGCTTCCTATGTTTACTGATAAAGCAAAGTCTACTTCATATGCTGCTGCTGCACCACCAACAGCAGAACTTCTTGAGATACCATTTAATGAACGTAGCTCAAACTCAGCTTCTGTTACGTTAGCTCCTGTGGTTCCATCGTTCCTTACAAAAGCAAACCAAGCATCTTCTTTTTTCTCAAACCAAGCATCATCAATATATCCTGTTGTCTGAATGTCTGTAGTTAGATATGCTTCCCAAGAATCATCAGCCTCAAGATTTAGAGTTTTAAATAATTTATTTGTTAAAGGCTCTTGATTAAATACACTAGTTAAAGTAGCAGGATAGTCAACTCCATAAAAATTACAGTGCGTATCATTTGTATTATGACTATATATATTACCACCCTTAAAGGTGTAAAAAAACTGATTCATTCCTATCATATAATCAGGAAAGAATGAATAGAAAGAAGGGAATCCTTTTGATGATTCGCTATATGTTAGTGTATAATTTATTGCCATATCTTAACAGTTTGCTCTAGTTATTACTACTCCATTTGCATCAACCTCAATATACTCAGTTGCATTTATCTTATAAAACCCTTGTGCTAATACATTACTTCCATATGCATCTGAGAATACCCAATCATTTACGGCAGGGTTTCCTGCTGTTCCTGATACCGGTGCATTATAATACGTTTCTCCTATTACATATCCACAGGCTGTAGGAAAGTTAGGTCCTACAACAGATGAAGAATATCCTGTAAGTAACACAGGACATTGTACTTCTACTGTAAATGATGTTGTAGGACAAGTTCCTACGATATCAATGTTTATATTATTTGGAGATGCAGCAACCTTTGGTATAACCATAATGCAATCACCGGGTGCTGAACCTGAAGTTAAACTTATTTCTCCTGCTTGAGGCGTTATATCTTCAGTCAAACCTGTGTCTTGAAAACCTACTCCATCTTTATATTTATACTTAATAATATTACTATATGTTGTCCCTGCTGTAGGACAAGTACCACCTGCTTGCCCAAGATAAGTATATCCACCCGATACTGTGCTTCCGTGATATCCATCAACAGGAGAACTTAGTTTATTATATAACACACCATTATATGTAGCTCGTATACCATCGGGTATGAATACAGGGATAAACTTAACAATAATAGCACCCACTGAACTTCCTACATCAACATTAAGTTCATATACACCATCGTTCAGTAAGCCTGTACCTATTAGACTACCACAAGGAGTTAAGCACTCCGGGCAGCTTTGTATAGGTCCTAGTATTCCACTAACCTGCTCTCTGCTTATACCACTCCCATCAGCATAGAATCCATCTGCACTAACAATGGTTAATGCAGCATCGTCAAATACTGTTGTTGAGTTAGATAGTGTTGTTCCGTTTAAGTAATGTGTAGTTAAAGGCATAATTTAATTTTTTTAACAAGTGCAACAAGCATCTTCTATTGTTGCTCCAAAACATAATTCATCTTCAGTTGATAATCTATAGTCCCAAATCAAGTACAAATAAGCTCCTGTATTCGGCATTGTAAATGTAGCAGAGTATTTATCAGGTGCATCCGTACTGTCTATTGGGGTAGGTACGTTTGCTAATGAAAGAAGTGTTTTTATATCTGCAACATTATTATAGTACCTTATATTGCTTCTTAAATATCTAAAGTTATTAGGTGTCGGAGGAAGAGGTGAAAGTACACCTTCGCTAAATACAAAGTCATCAAAGTTAATCTTATTACATATCATACTAACAGTAGCTGAATCAGCAGGAATAACGCCTGCTCCTTGAAGCCCTGTTATTTGGTCATAATCAGATATCACAAACTCAGTTGTATTATCATTGTCAAAATTAACTAACCTTGAATGTAATGGCGATACAAACGTGCCGTCAGTCCAACTATATTCGCTATGTATGTACTCACCATTGATTGCATCGCTTGTAATAGATATAGGTATAATAGTAATAGTATCTGCTTCAGGACAACCAACCGTAATACCTCGTATATAGCTTTTGTTTGGTGAAGAACTTTCAACTACCAAAGTAACCTTTTGGTCAGCAACAGAACTCTTCTGAATAGTTATTGTATCGCTAACAGGAGTGGATGCACTAAAATATGTGTTAGTAACGCCTGCATATGTATAGTCTATTCTAAAAGAATTATTCCCTGAAACTGATGAGTCTATATCTATATCTATAGTCACATCTCCAACTAAGTCTCCTACGTCAACGCAGAAATCATAAGAGTTGGCTACGTCCACAACAATATTGCCCACTATTATTCCGCAATCTATGCAGTCTGTAATTACAGGCTTTGGTGTATTGTTTGAACTAAGTACATACTCATTCATATATGGGTCGAACCCACCTAACTTTTGATTTTGAAATGAATCTATAAATAGGTCTCTAAACCAACTTCGCATACCCTGCTCTGATATAACAATTAATTGTTCGTTTTGAGCTGAGCTACCTTTTAGTTGCAATACCGCACCACGCTTTGCGTCTGTAAAGTATTTGTCTTTACCCCACTTAACAAAACTTTCAGGGTGGTTGGATATACCATAGTCCTCTACACGAGCAATTTGCGTACCTAGTACCTCAGGTACCGATGTTAACGCATTTCCTGCTCCTGCATCTGATAACAAGTTTTTGCCTTGAAGAACATATGATATTTTATCTTCCTGAAGTGTAAGTATATCCGTCTCTCTGCCTGACAATAATTGGATAGGTCCAAAAGTTCTTTCTAGCGGTTTAAAGTTAAGAAGACCTAAATTAAATTCATTGAGTTTATTTATATTACTCTCTTCATTGTAAACACCACTGTATGTTAGGTCAGCAAAACGATGTGCCTCTTTATATTCTTGCTCACTTGTAGTAAGAACTCTATTTCCTAAGTTAAATGTTTTTCCTATAACTGAATCTCTTATTTTATAGCTCTCTGCTCCATTACCAAACGCAAAACAGTTTATGAAATCTGTATTAACTATAGCGGCAACAGTGTCAGTTTGGTCTTGAGCATTACCTCTATGCCTTCCCGGATACTCGTCCAATGTAACAGGGTCTATATACGTATAAGTTTCATACGTATCAGCAGATTCATACCATACATCGGGTAAAGCGTCCTGTGGTTGTGTTTCAAATATAACAACACCATCTGTCCTATATATATCAAAAGTCATCTGAAGATTAGACCTTTTGGGGACTCTACTTCCACAGGCTTCAACCCCCCTAACAAAAAACCCACTTTCAGTTGTAGAACCATTTCCTCGTACTGTCCAACTTGTTAATGTACTAGGAAAACAAGATGATGGAACAAAGGTATCACTATACCAAATTATACTTGCATCTCCTGTACCTTTTTGTAATATATCATCAAAATCTATTGCATCTAAGAAATCAATAACACTGCTGTAATCTCTAGTTGCAGTTATTTTTGTTTTTAAATTATATTCTTTGCTGTCACAAAACAATGTACCTTCTCTTACATTGCTTATTTCAATTTCTATAAAACTTCCTGCAGGCATATCTAAATCAGTGAAGGGGTCAGCTGATGTGCCTAGTGGTACTGCGAGCTCAGGACATACACCACTAGTACTAGATTCATTAAAATTTCTATATGGTGTATAATTGTCTTCGTCTTGAACTATACTTATTTCATTTGAGTTTACTTTAATATATGCTCCCGGTTGACTTCCTGAAGTTATGCCATCTAAAGCAAATACTTCTTTCTCTAAAACAGTAACGTACGCACAAGTAGACAAAGGTCCTTGAGTATCTTTTTTAACTATTAATCTAGCTCCTTCTTCTACTTTTTGAGAGTTTTCTCCTTCTAGCTTAAAATATACAAAACCTTGTTCGGTAGGTCTATAATACACCTCACTATATATTGCATCATAATTTTCTTCATCAGGCTTTATAGCAAACTTATAGTGCGTAGCCCATTCAGGTGCTATTTGTCTAGTTGGTATATTTACTTGTATACTGTTTTTATCCTTAGAAGCACTACAAGGAACGTGCAATGAATTGTTATTACTAACAAGTGCTGTACTCGAACGACCAAAGTCATCCATATAAACTATTGCGGTTTCATATCCTCTATTACTATGAAGACTTCCTATGTTTGATGTTTTTGAAAAAGTTACCGAACCTCCATTTGCTTCATAAAACTCATATATATCTTCGGTTATGTCCGTACCAACAGTTACATCATTTACAAAACGCATATATGGTAGATAAATACGTATTGTATCTGCTAAAGGTCCTGAAGAGGTAGTACCAATAAAAATTGGCTCGTTATCATTATACGCAGTAGCTCCAACTAAATCTGTACCAAGAGAAGCACTAGCATATTTTGTAACTGTTCCACTTGCAGTAGGAGAAGGAAAAGTATTAGGTATAACACAATTAAAGTCATCTGTAAACGTTACTCCATTACAGCTTGTAGGGGGAGAAGGTGCGTAAACAGGTTGAATGTTCTTAGGACTAATATTTCCTACCTCATTTATAAATTCATTACTTGTTGCTAAATCAAATACACTATTGTAATCTTGACTTAATATTACAGTAAATTCAACAACTGTGTTTCCTGTATTATCAGTAGGCTGAGGATTTGAAGATGGAGCAAACTGAGAATGTTCAAAATCTATCTCAAAAGACAAAGAAGAACCTTTTTTAAAATCACCTTTTACCGAACTTAAATCAAACAAAAGCTGACCATTTGAAGTAACAGAAATACCTCTACTTAATATATCATAATCAACAGAACCTATAGTTGCTTGTATTTCAGTTTCACCTAAATCTTCACTTATCAACCCAACAGTGTATTCTATTTGACATGTAGCTCCTTGATAATCTATTAAATCATATCCATCTATATAGTTTCCATACACAAGCCTATTACCCATTACGGTTTGAGCTAAAGCAAATTTAGGTACGTTGTCATATAGTCTTAATATTTCAGAAGTCGGAAGTATCGTAAATATATTACTGTTAGTAAACGTGTATGTTTGAGTCGCATTATCTGCAAACCCTCTATCTTTTTTATTAAATTTGTCAATTATTTTTATTGTACTGTTATCACATTCTTTGAATAACAAATCAATACTCTTAACTAAAGGACCTCCTGTATTATAAGACACTATTGCTGAATTATAAAAGTTTGTCATTCCCTCATTCAAATTACTAGTTTGACTGTAATCAAAATCTTTTGGAATAAAAGCAGGTTCAGAGAATGGAGATGTGGCTGAGTATTCTCCATTATCATATCTGTATCTATACGCAAAAGAAATAAACCTATCTTCTAAGTAGTTTTCTTCAGAAGAAGGAACTTCTTGAAGGGTAACATCGGGAGCAAAAAGAGGTGGTCTTTTTATAACTAATAATTTTTCTTGTAATACCAATGGCTCGTTTCCATAGTCTACTATCCTAGGTGCAGACAATACGGGATTAGCATAACCTTTTCTTACATTTATAAATCTAGGTGGATTTATATTGTCTGTAAAAAACAACAAGTCTTCTACTAAGTCTACTCCTGTTATTAAATATTTTAAATCAAAGTTTAATGTTGTGTTTACATCACCACCATCATTTACACTTATAACGTGGTAATCAACTATATTATCACTAATATTATATGATACTATCAAGTCTATTTTACCTGTTGGAAATAATGATGTAGGCAACCCGGCACCATCTCTAGCAAAGTATGGGTCGTGAACAAACCAATATATTGTTTCCTTAGCTCCATCCTCAAATGCACCAATACATCTAGCCTGTGAGCTTAAGTTCTCATTGTTGTACTGAAGAGTAGTAAGCTGTGTATTACCCTTTGTAGTTTCAACTGAGCCAACTTCACTAGCTTCTGTAGAACCTAATCTAACATTAAGTGCATCTACGTACTCACCATTAGGAACGAGTCTCTCATCAAGACTCTTGTTCATTCTACCTAAAACAAAATTTCTTTGTGTATTCGCCATATTATTTTAGCCATTTATCTTTACCCCTCATATTCATTAGTAATCTTCCGGGATGTATATTACTTATTCTAATCTTTGCGTTTCTTAACAATGCACTTTTTCTTTTACGTGCTCTTGCAATTATATATTCCTGAACTCCTAATTTAGAATTTAGTATGGCGTGTTCAATGTGTGCGTACACATATTCTTCAAATAATTTATTTACTGTAACGTCTACATCGTTTCCGTTTTCCATTCCATCTGAAACGTATTCAAGAATACAACTTTGATTAGACATATCAGAGCTAAAGTTAATTACCCCTGACTTTTTATCTACTCTAAATGTTGGATTTGCATTTGCTGTCTCTGTATTTAAACCAAACCTAGCACCTATCTGATAATCAAAATACCAAACCCCATCACAACAGTAACCCTCATATCCATTGAATGGATTGTTAGCGTTTAAGTATATAGACTTCTTACTACCCGTTATTCTGTCGTAGTCAATATTTGAAAACTGAGGACTTAGAGCATTACCATCTACGTCAAATAATATTCTTGAATTATTATCTTGAAGATAAGCACTACTCCAATTGGTTTGAATGTTTTCAGTTAAAGGGTACAATAGACCATCTTTATATACAGATATCCTAACCCAATTAACATAATCAGATGGCAATACATATCTTAATGTATTACCTACGTTAAGTTCTAAAATTTTTATTTCCTTAAACGCATCATAGTTTAATTCTTGTATAGCTCTCTTTGCGTGAAACAATACCTTAAACCTCTCCTCATTATTTACAAGGTTATGGTTCCCGGCATACATCAACATAAAGTTATTTACTATATCATATAATGACACATACTGATATGACCCCCAATTTGCATCTTCAGGTGCGGCACCTCCGTTTTCGTAATATTGATACTGTGATATATAAGCCATATTTTATTATTTTTCTTGTTGGTCCTCAAAATTTTCTAACCCTTGTCCAAACTGAACAGCCTGTAGCTCTCTTATAGACATACCTGCATACTGCAATATCTTTAATACCAACGTTGGTTCATCCGATATAGATAACTCAAAGTCTTGAAAGTCCGGTTGCGATTGGTCAAACGATGGCTCTCCACCAATTAGATTTATGTATGTCCACTTAGGGTCTTTAGGATATCTAATGTACTGACACTGAACTGCACCTATAGTATTTACACTTACAGGAAACAAAGACAATGTCGGCTCTTCTTGCGTGTAAGCAGGAAACATTGTAGATGGTGCTGTAAGTAATGAATTGTTAAGCATAGTTATTTTACTATGTGTAACCTTCTCAGCTTCGTTAACTACACTGTCATCATAGATTACATATTGATTTCCTGTAGCAAGAAAGATATTAGCATCTAGTGTAAGTATTGATGATGAGTTTACGTTAGTAACAATTGCAGTTGTGTTAGTTGTAATGTTACCTACGACATCTCCTACCTGAACACCTGAAGCAATAAAGTCACCTGTGGTATTACGTAGTTCGTTAACAACAACAGTGTCGTTTGTTCCGCTAGCCAATAGCCTTGTATATACAAGGACTTTATTAAGTAAGTAATAGTCATCACTAGTTGTTGTTTGACTAGGTGTAAAAAATTTATTGTTGTTATTGTGCGATAAAAAATTGGTTTCTGAAAAAATATTAATTACCTCCCCATATCCTTTTGTAATATCAGCATATCCTGTGCCTGACTGACGGGCATTTTCTTTGTTCAGTTGATAGTTATACTGATAAAAATAATCCTCGAATATATCCAACTGAGCTTGCTTAGCAAATAAGTTAAAATCAGAAGGAGAAATATATCCGTAATTATTTTTGTTCAGTATAGACAATACTGTGTTTCTAACCGAATTTATCATCTGTAATACTTTTCACAAAGATAGCAAAAAAAAAGAGTCCGATTAAAAACCGGACTCCTTGTTAATATATGCAACCGCTATTAAAGTTGTTTCTCTAAAAACTCTAATACACTTACTCCTTCGTCTGTTTTAAACCAATCAGATAAATATTCAATTGGGTCTACACCAAACGGAATGGTAGTCATTCTTTTTTTATTACCCTGAAGATTAAAGTAAACATCTCTTTGTTTATTTCTAAAGGCTAATATTTTGTTATCAAAAAACTGCTGTATAGTAGACTGAAGTTTTAAAGATGGGTCTGAGAGTGCCCGTAAGAAAATCTCAGGACTGTTTTTAGCAAACACCAATACATCTCTTTTTAGTTCTGCTGTGCTTACCTTAGACACATCTGTTGAGAATAAAACTCTACTTACATTCTCAAGTTGTTCTATACTTAGTTGCTTTGCTTCTATTAAAGCGTCCACCTCAACATTAAGTCTTTCAATTTCTTTTGTGGCATCTTGACTAAAGTCTACCTCTATGAATTTCTTTCCGTTAAGTGGGTGATAGTGTAAGAACTCCTGTAGCACAGGATTGTTTTTAGGGACACGCAACATACCATCTTCAAATATGATGGGTTCAACAATTACTGTTCCGTCTTGTTCATCTTCAAAACAACTCTTTTGATTTCTTGAGTATCTTAATGCTCTGTTGTAACCTTTCTCTTCATCAAAGTAAAGCAAAGGGCTTCGAGCATGGTTTCTTGAAGGGATAATGCACGACAATGGTGCTCTGTTTCTTGTGAGTTTATAAACTCTATCTTTTAATTCTAATTTCATTTTAATTTAATTTTATCTTTTAAAAAAAGGTAAGGGTGTCCTGTAGGACACCCTACCCTTATTACTTATTAGTCTTCGAACAATACGAAGTTGTTTGCACCCATAGTACAAATACATCTCTCAGATAAGTAGTTAACTTGCATAGCATCTAAATCAGATGTTGCTGCACCACCTGCTGAACCTGTAATCCACGTTTTGTAACGTCTATCTTCAGTTTCTGAAGCTCGGTAACGTACGTGTAAGAAAGGTCGCTTAGCATTCTTTCCAAGAACTTGGTCATATACAGTAGTAGAACCTGCAGGAACCATAAGACCATTGATAGCACCTGAACCACCAACACCAACAGCACCTCTTGTGAGTCCGCCACGCATAGTTGGGTCATTCAAATATTTCCAATCAGTCTTGTAGAAGTCATACCCTCTACGGAATCCTGAGAATCCTAAGTTAAGAGCCATTTCCTCATCGTTGTCAAATAGTCCGTAAGACGTACCACCTGCACCATAAGAATTTTGAGCTGCTAACATATCATCAATTGCGAATCCAAATGCTCTGTCAAGGAAAAGTACGTTCTCCTCGATAGCTCCTTGAGAATCTAATCGTCCAATAATGGTATCAAAATCTGCAAGTGCATTAGGAACACCACCTGTCCAAAGATTACCTCTTTCAGATACTGAGTAGAATACACCCTCAGAACCTTTGTAACCTAATTGCTGAGCATTGCTCTGACCACCAATAGGAGTTGTAGGTGCTACTGCAGGAACTGCTTCAACCATAGATGTCTCTAGATAATCATCAAAACGCAAACGAGTTTCGTGCTCTGATTTCATATACCATAGATATCCTGTTGCTCCGTTTTCTGTAGTTACTTCTACCCATCCAATTTGAGCCATATCAGAACCTGATACCTCATACTTATCTTTTAAGATAATAGGAGAGTTCTCAAAGATGTAGTCATCAGACTCAAGAGAACCTTCCATTCCTGTTGTTCCTTTTTTAAATTCAGAACCGTAGATAAATACAGTAACGTCAGAATTTCCAACACCTGTACCTGAGGTTACAAGACCACCTGCTTCATAAAAAGCAACTGTAAATTGAATTGGAGATGCAGTTAAATCAACACTAGATACGATACCTTTGTTCTCTCCTGAACCATCGTTCTGTGCAATAACAACAGTTTGTCCTTCTCTTATGGCAATACCGCCTGTAGCTGAGAAAGGAACCTGTCCTGTGGTAGTAACACCTGTAGGAGCAGCCGGGTCATTAACCTGAAAAACTGCTTCACTTGCGTTAGCTGTAGCTGCAGTACCTACCTGTGAATATTTCACGTGTAGTCTACCTTGCTCTGCCCACTTTACTAAATCTGAATTAGAAGGAAGCTCTGCTCCTACCATTCTTAAGAATGAACTAATTGTTCTGTTACCATAACGCTCAAACTCTTTCTCATAAGTATCAGGAAGATACTGATTTAAAAAGTCAAAGTTAGTTATGTAGTTTGTTGACCGTGGCACTTGCTGTGCTGACGGTTGAAGGTCAAAACCGGACCCTGAAAAATTACCTGACATTTTTTTTAATTTTTAAAATTGTTTTACTTTTTTTTACTTTTAATTTTTAAGCCTCTACTACTTGGTGTAGATACAGACCTAATTTGCACACCATCCTTTGTACGTGCCACTTGCGGTGTTTTACGTTCTGTCATATCGACATTTTTCATCTTACGTGTAACATCCTCAGTTGCATCTGATTTACCCTGCTCATAAAAGAACGAAGCAAACCTTTCCGGATTCATTGCGATGGCTAGTGACCTGTGATAACCTTCAGCGTCATTAATAAGCCCTGTCTCTTTATCCATAAATTTTCTTACAAAAACTGATGAATCTAACTGAGCTTCTTTTATCTTCTGTGCATCACCGGGATTAAAATTCAAAGTAGCGTCCCCTATCTTGAAATCAAAACCTTTGAAATCTTGGAACACCTCATCGGTTTTATCAACAAACCAATTTCTTTTTCTTGTTAATTCCTCTTGGCTACTCTTAGCCGAGTTCAAGTATTGCTTATACTCTTCAAGTTCTTCTTGAAGCTCCGTAGAAATTCCAACCGTGCTTGACTCAAGGGGTTGTTTGTACATTTCTTTTTGCTCGTTAAAAAACTTTCTTGCTTTAGCAATAGCTTTTTTCTTTATCAACTTTATTTTCTTTACATCTTTTTCATCATCAAGTTCTTCATCATAGCTGTAATCGTCCATAAGGACTTCTACATCTTCTGAATCAGTAGCCTCTCCTGAAGCAATAAGATATTCAGATAAAAGTTGGTCATCTTCCATAGAAGAAAAATCTCTGTTTAATTTTACGTAATCTTCGATTCCTCTGCCTGTGGTTTTTTTATAATCAAAGTAAGCCTTAACATCTTCAGGCAACTCTTCGTTTGATTCTTTTTCTTCAAAGAGTTGGTCTACAGATGTAAACTCCTTTTCATATCTATTCTTAATAAATGAAAGAACATCTTCTTCATTTAACTGTGAAGATTCAGCGGGCTCTATTTCTGTAGTTGTCTCTTCAACCTCTACTGTTGCAGAATCCTCAGTTTCATTTTGTTGCTGCTCGTGCTTTTCGAGCAACTCTTCTTCAATTTGCTGAGTAGATTTTTCTTCAACCGACTCAACTGCTTTTACTTTTATTTCCATTTAATTAAATTTTTACAAAGTTAATAATAAAATTTTTCTAATTTTATTTACTATCTTGGAGAGAACTCCGCTAAATCAAAACCATCTAAACTATCCTCGTTAGATTCAAATATCTGAGGAGGTAAATTATTTTTACGTTGATTTATTAATTTAGATTGCTCTGTGTTCTGCTGACTTATACGAGCAGCCTTAGCACCTTCTCTTTGAGATTCTCTTTGCTGCAATGCATTCTCAGAAATATCTCTAAGCTGCTGATTGTAGTTAAACTCCTCAGCCATTAACTGACTCTTAAGCTCAGCTTCGTTCTTCATCTTTTCTATTTCAAACGCAATCTCTGCCTGCTTTAACTGCATTTTACCCTGCATCTCTGCTTGTAGTTTCTGCATAGATGCTTGAGCAGCCATCTGCTGTGACTGCATCTGCTGCTGAGCTTGCATAGCTTGTTTCTGCATAGCTAACCTTTCTTCTCTATCTTGCTTTTGCTTACGTTTTAATTTTAAAAGTTGATTAGCAAGTTTAATATTTTTAATCTCACGAATATCAATTGCATCTTCTAAGTTAATATCTTGCTTAGATAAAGCCATTTGAATATTCTGCTCAAGCATTGCTTTTTCTTCTTCATCAGGAGCAATCTCTAAAAATATACCAAAGTCATATATATATAAATCTGATATATCGTTAAGTATACTTACATTGTACTTACCAATTTTATTAGCAAAGTCATCTTTAAAGTCTGAGTATTCTAAAATATCTGCAACCCTATATGTAAGTGCCTCTGACAAACTTCTAAATATATAAAGGCTTCCGTCTAATATATGACGAGTAGCTACATTTGAATTTAATGCAGCAAGTTTCTGAAGACCTACTAATGAATCCGGGTCAGGCATACTACCATCTCTAGCTTCATTTAATCCCGTAACAGTCCTAATCATATTAAGATAGTAATTATAATTAGTAATAAGCATCTGTGTTTTAGATGCACCTGAGTTAGATGTTAACTGTTGTATAGGTACTCTTGCATTATTAAAGTCACCATCTTGTGTATATGACCTACCTATTACACTACCTGTCTGAAAATATAATCTTAACGCATCTTCAGGGTTATATGCATTTCCTGTACCTAGGTCAACTTCATTTAATCCATCCGCATCTATATACACACCATCCGGCACGACACGTGAAATAACTTGCTGTAGTTTTAAGTGAGTCATTTGAATTAAATCAGCAAAAGGTATCATACGCCTAACTAAAGATTCAATAGCACCCTTATACATTCTTGGTGCAACTGCAACGTAGTTAGGTAAAGCGTGCTGACTTGTAGATTTAGGTCTAACCATATTCTTAGCAAGCTCCCACTTTAATATTATATTAGTACCCATAACCATTACGCCTTCGTACCACACGTCAATAGTCTTTTCAAACTTTTCAAAGTTACCTTCTTCCATCACTTCAACAGGCGGGTCAAATTGGTCATCCTTTTCAATAACCTTACTAGCACCCGTAGCCATTACTTTTTTCTTATAGACCATCTTCTTGGTGGTCTTGTAGTTAAAGTACATTAAAGTAACTGTGTCTCTATAAAAAATATCGTTCTCATAAAACTGAGCTACGTTATAGTAATCATACCAAGACTGACTGTATTTGGATATCTCCTCTAAATCTTCATTGGTTAGAGAAGGGTCAATTTTTTTACAGTCTATTATTGGCATTGTTTTTATCTCACCCCAATAAAAGCAATCCTTAAAGTGAGGGTCTTCTGTATAGCTGTACACAATGTTAGCAGGGTCAACATAAGAAACCTTTACTCCTGAGCCCGGCAAGAACTCGTGCTTAGCTACCCCTATTCCTAGTACAGCTAAGTCATAATCAAATTGCTTACGTAAATCTAAGTAATGGTTCTCTTCAAGTAAAGTGTTGATAGCTTCTTCTTCGGCTATCTCAATTGCAGGTTTATAATTTAACTGCATATATAAAGATAACTCTTCGTCTGTTGCAGGAAGTTCTTCAGCAGGCACAACAAATGGGTCTACCCCTGTTTGTGATTGTATTATCTCTAATACATCTTTAGCCGCCATTTGTCCCTCAACCATATCTTGATACTTGGAACGTTTAGCCTGAGACATAGCATCCTGTGCATAAGCCTTTACTTTAAACAACCTATCTGCCATACCGTTTACAACGATATCAACAAACTTTGGTATAATTGGAACGGGAGTCCAATCAAGATTTAAATAACTTAAATCCCCATCTACTGCTAGCTCACTTTTATATTTACTTATAGATTGTTCGCCTCTTGCGTATAATCTTAATCTATGAAACTCTCTCCATTGATTATAATATCTACAACTATTCCCATCTTTCCTGAACCACTCATACTGTATTGCTTGACCTATTTGAAGACCAAACTCAACAGTAGATTTTTCTGAGTCCGAGGCAAATTGACTAGGAAACCCTGCAGATGAAATGTTTAGTTTTACATCTTTCATCTAATTATTTGACTTATGTTACCGGTATTTGTGTACTTTGCAAAGTTAATCATTATTCTTGATTCTTTTTTTCCGGGCTGATATAGGTGTTTTTGACACGCCATAATTGCAAGTCCCGAACTAATAGACGCATCATATTTTGTTCTGTTGCTTATATCAAACTTAGCCCAATCCTCAAGAGTTCTGTTGAAGGGCATTGTGTTCATGTCTCCCTCTTCACCTTTTAATCCAACGTGTTTTTCAATATAAGACTCAATAGCTGCTGCGTGTGCTTGCTTAACATCCTCACTACTATTGGGTATGCCTCCAAGTTCACGTTCTGTCTTAGATAGTTTTGTAAATACTTTGTCAGGTCTATTCATACAGAATCCTCTGTATCCCCTGTTTTTAAAATGATACAATAACCTTGGTTTATTATTCTCTATAAGTATTGGCATACCATAAAACACACAAGCCATAAGGACATCCTCAAAGAATATCTCTGCTGTTTGTGGTCGTGCTATGTATTCTAAAAAAAATTCGTTACTTGGTGCTTCTTCCATACTAAACTTTGTTAGTCCGTGTAACGCACCATTAGAGCCAACTCCTCCAACAGTCCCTGATATATCATATGAGTCACATCCGAATGCTCCTATATGTTCATTGCCGGGATGCTTTACACCTTTCTTTGATATTGTATTGTTCTGTAGGTTTTTGTTTGGAACCCAAGATATAAAAAACCTTCCACGCTTATCAGGATTAAAAACAACTTGACTATCTTTAATTCCGTTTTTCCAACTAAACGAACCACGTGTTACATATTGGTCCGTAATCATTCCATCATTATAGTCTATCTGTTGGTATATCTTTGTTAGATTAAATAGAGACTGTTTACTCTCATCCCTAAAAGCGTGTGACTCTGTCCTTGGAAACTGTCTGTAATATTCATTCAGTGCATCAGGGTCGTTCTTTAATGAATCAACTTCGTTCTCCCAATACTCAATAGCTCCCATAGAAATCATTTCATTGTCAATACCTAACACCTCGACAGGTGGCGTTTCTAAAACAGGCATCCCGTATCTATCTATAAATCCTTCCATATTCCACTCCATTGGAATAAACAAAGAGTACATCCCACTTTTTGTCTGACCATTGGAGTTACGTTCAAATACATTTGAGTCATAATAAAGATGCTTGAAATTATCACCACCTTTAGATAAGGCATTTGATGTTGAACCCATCATACACTTACCTATAATCTTACTACCTAAACGTAAACACGTTTTAGTTACACGCCAATTGTTTAATATATTGTTAGGCTTTAACCATTTCCCACTCTCATCGTGCACTAGCAATAATAACTTCTCACCATCATAGCTGTTGTCGTCTGTGTTCTTCCAATCTATTGTTGTATCTAATCCCTGTATTTCATCCTCATCAGAGTCATACATATTCTTTTTTGTAATCTTAGATGCGGGCACACGATAGGCAAGCTCTGTCTTCGGCTTATCCATACCATCCATAATAGGTTTAAAAAAGAAAGGTAGCCTACTATTTATAGGTACAACCTTGTCTGTAAACATCTTCTTAGCATCCGAACCTGTCTTTGATAATATACCAACCCTAGCATCCTTTGCAAGCGTTCCTGTATTAACGCATTCGGATGATGACATAAATGAAAAACCTGAACGCCTAATCTTAAGGTATGTCATACCAAAACTTCTCTTGTCAGCCTTACAAGCCTCCCAAAAAATATATAGTAACCTATTAGCCTCTCTGTAGTCAGGGTATCCAACATCTATATTAGTCCACTGCAGATACATATAGTGTGCACCTGTAATATAGGTAGGCACTCCACGATTCATAAACCAACACCCCTCTTCTCTATAGTCAAACTCTTGCTCTATATAATCAACCCACCTAGATTTAAATTCAGATGGCATTTCATTCCATTGGAATATAGATTGAATTTTAGATAGTTGCTTTGGTATATCTTGCCTTTCCCAATACTGTTGTTTTTTATCTGCGTGCCTTTGAATACATTCTTTAGGTGCTTTAGGTAAAGCAATCTTTAAACCTGACACCTCAATAACATCACCTATCTCTCCTGTCTTTGATATTACAACTATGTCGTACTTGCTATTATATCCATAAATCCAAGACCTATTCCTGTTCTTATTTGATAGTACGCTTTTTGGTACTACGTTATTAAGCAACCTATATATCTCGTTATTTTGACCTTCTTTCAGCAAATCCCTGTTTAGTATCTATCTTATTATTAGGTAAAGTCTCTTCTAAAGATTCTTTTTCTTCTTCAATTCTTTTAAGTATTTCAAATGCATCGAATATAGCTAGCTTCTTTGTAGCTGCAGCATTCTTTAATCTATCGGCAGCTAAATCATCTTCAGGGTCAGGCTTTATAATTTTTTCTTTTGCAACTCTTATGAGTTGCTCTACTGCCTGATGACCTGCTTCTATTATCTTTAGCTTAATTTCTTTACTACTCATATTACTAAAGTTATTGAGTGGTCATACATTCTGTAAATAGTTTCACCATCTACATTAAATTTATATTCTTGATTTGGTTTATAACAAACAGTATCTCCTACCTTAACACCTTTATTTTTTAATCCTTCATTTACAATTACCATTTCTCCCATAAGGGGTTCTTTTGTAAAAGGTTTAAATATATAGCTATCGGTTACAGGTACAGGTCTTACAAAACAATACCTATCGTATCCATACCAATCCCCATCTTTTTTGTAAGCAAAGAATTGGTCAGGGTCTAAGAAAAAAATATTGTCTTTTAAAAAACTTTTACCGCTCTTACGCCTTCCTTTCATGTCATTATAAAACTTAAAAACATTGTGATGAACCAATAATGTATCACCTTTTTTAATAGGTCCACAGTAATTTAAAGGGGTTTCAACAACAATAGCTTCTCTATTAGATGTAGATACATCTTCTTCTGACGTACTTGTTATAAAATCAATACCTCCTATGTTTTTAATATTGTCGTATCTCCTTTTATTTTTAGGTTCTACAATAAATTGATAAATAGATTTCATTTTAAAAGTTTATATTGTACTCAATAGATATAGGCATTGTGTTTGTAAACTCTTTCCACAAAACAACTTCACTATTTTTTTCAATATATATTTTTATAGAATCAGAATCCTCGTAATACTTAATTAAATGAATAGTATAATTAGCACCTAATACTTGTTGACCAACAAGATAGTGCATAGCTCCTTCCTTATAATCAGGACCTATTGAAATTTTTCTAATGTCCATTTGTTTAAATTAAATTTTTAACAAAGATAATTAAAAAACAATCATTAAAAAAGAAACGCCACTCACAAAGAGCAGCGTCAGACTAGAGGTACTATCTCTAGTGATGTTGATACAAATATATAATTAAATAATATAAGTAATTATTTTTTTAGTAAACAACGCAGACATTACTAGCAGCCCCTGCAGATGCAGGAGTTCTATATAGCTGACCTACCTGTAAAAATCCTGCTAGAGCAGCCGTGTTATCAGCGAATACAGGTAGATTTACACTTACTACAGATAATAACTGAAGCAATGACTCTACTGTATAGTTTTTAGTTTTCTTTAAATCCTGTTCGTCAGTACCTATTAACATATCTGTTAGGTTAACCTGACCGGATATTGGGTATGTACTAATTAATGCCATATCTTAAGACCAAGGTAAGGGCTTAACAGCAGGAACTACAGGAGGATTGATTTTTTTATCAACTTGCGAAGCTAAAGACTTCTCAATAGAATCAACACCTTCTTTACCTAATGACTCTTTAACCCATCCAATAACTTGCTCTTCTGTAAGTTCAGAATAAGCAACAAACCCTTCTTCTTCTTTTGGCTTAATTACAATAGAACTTACTGCTGATGCTTTATATTCTTTTCCATCAACCTCTTCTGTACAATCTACTTCATAAAATATAGATGTAACAAAATCTTTTTCATTTACTTCATCTATTGCCTGTAAACTTTTTATTTTCCAAGTATAATTTTTCATTTTTTTATTTTTTTTAAATTAGTTATTATTAAGGTGCTACCATTAATTTTACAGGATTTCCATTAACAATTATTTCCCAAGTTTCAAACGCTGCACCTGTGTAAGGAGTAAATGTTCCTACGGGATATGAACCCGAACCAATAACAAGCTGATTATCTGCTGAAGCTTGAGCTTCACTACCTATTACAATAGTACCTGTAATTCCTCCTAATGCATCAGCAGCCTTTCCAATAAAAATATTATTATTTCCTGTTGTAATATTTTGCATTGCACTCGTTCCTAATGCTACATTACCTGAACCACTAGTAACAGCAAGCAAAGCGTTTTTACCTACAGCTACATTGCTCTCTGCACTTGAGTTAAAAACAGATTTATGTGATTCAGAACCTACAGCCGTATTGTTTCCTCCATTCCAAGCCTCATTACCTGAACGGTATCCAATATATGTATTATTACCTGTTCTTGAATTATATCCTGTAAATGCACCAACACCTGTATTATAACTTCCTGATGTTGATAAAAAAGAAAGCTCACCTATTGCCGTATTTTGCTCTCCTGTAGTTGTTTGTTGCAATGCTGCTACACCTATACCTATATTTTGACTACCTGTGGTACTATTAATTAATGCTTGCCATCCTATTGCCACATTGTTTGTGCCTGAAACATTATTTTGAAATGCTTGCCATCCATAAACAGTATTATTTGTAGTTGGTTGTGCACTCTCAGCAATGTCTGCCATTGTGAAAAATGCTGCTCTTGCATTTGTTTGTTCTGAGCCTAATTGTTCTACAGTTACACCTGTGGTGTCAGCTCTAAACTGTGCGTTACTTGGTACGGTTGCCATAATATTGTTTTTTTTATTTTTGTTCTGTTGGAAATACTTCTCTTAATGCGTCAACTATTAGTGATGCATCGTTTAAATTGTAGCATCCCTTTTGGATTGCTAAGTCTATTGCGTTTACTATTGTTTGTATCTTATCTTGCATAATGCAAATATAATTATTTTATTTTTATGCCTACCAAGGTAAAGCAGGTTTGCTAGGTTCTACAACAGGACTAATCTTGCTGTCAATCATTCCTCCTACGGCTGCTTCAAAAGAAGCTACTGACTCAGCTCCTAGTGAATCTTTTATCCATCCTACTACTGTATCATTAGTTAAATCATCATAAGCAATGAAATCGTCTTTTTCAGATATCTCAAACTTTAAAGCATTGTGATTTAATTCAGATGAGTATGTTTTACCATCTACCTCTTCTTCTCCCGATACGGTAAACGTAACATCTACCACATAGTTTAATTCTCCTTCTATATCTTTCGTATATAGACTTTCAACTGTCCAAGTATAATTTTTCATTTTATGCTAATAATATTTTTTCTGCTACTCCATTTATAATTACATCCCAAGTTTTTGTCTGAGCTGCTGCTGCTGTGGTTACTGCTCCTGAGTTATAGGTTGAAGAACCAACTACAAACTGATTACTTGCTGTTGCTGTCGCCTCCTTACCCAATATTACAGAATGACTAAAGTTACCGCTATTTACATTCGCACCTAATGCCGAGTTACCTTCTCCTGTTGTGTTGGCTGATAACGCAGAAATACCAATGGCTGTGTTATCTGAAGATGTTGTGTTTTGTAAAGATGATACACCAAGTGCAGTATTACTATTACCCGAAATGTTATTCTGTAAACTAGTACGACCAACAGCAGTATTGTTAACTGCCGTTTGTATTTTCCATCCTGTCGTGTATCCTATACAAATATTTTGAGTTCCACTAGTAGCATCCTGCAATGCAAATTCTCCTATTGCAACATTTCCATTACCATTTGTTAAACTTTTTAAAGTCCTAAATCCAAGAGATGTATTATAAATACCTGTATCATTTATTGCTTGAGATTCACCTCCAATAGCTGTATTGAATTGTCCACCACCTACAGTCATTGCCTGATATCCATAAACTGTTACACCAAAATTACTCCGTACACCACCATACCATACAGATGTACCGTCATCATTCAATAAGCCATCTCCTAGAGTTGTTCCTGCTGTAAACTTAGCAACCTTATTTGCCGTTCCTGAACCTGAAAGACCTCCACCTGTTGTGTCTATAATGTCTTGCATTGTAAAGTATTCAGCCCTTCCTTGCGTTTGTGCCGAACCTCTTTCTACTATAGGGACACCTGTTGTGTCTCCTCTAAACTGTGTATTACTTGGTATAATAGCCATAAT
>Ga0181390_1000239_pt1 | contig 23809 bp, 36 predicted proteins | sample 13SPOviralmetaG_FD_130085 | JGI IMG/M metagenome (GOLD analysis project Ga0181390, IMG submission 130085) | Marine viral communities from the oligotrophic San Pedro Time Series (SPOT) site, San Pedro Channel, CA, USA - 13 SPOT_SRF_2010-07-21 | ecosystem: Environmental > Aquatic > Marine > Strait...
CACGAAGTCTTATAGGTGCAGGTATAATTGTCCTTGTATTACCTTTGATGCTTATGTTGATATGGAATGCTGTCATACCAAGTATTTTTGGATTACCAACTTTGGGATACTGGTCTGCAATGGGATTGTATCTGGTTTGTAGTTTATTATTTAAATCATGAAGCACGAAATCCCTGACATCATTAGGAAGAATTCTTTTGATTGCTTCAAGAGTTTGAATGCTGCTGAGAGATCAGTTGTTTTACTTGGCGAAGATGAGTATCGTAAGTCATTAGATCTTGAGAATGATGATGCTCCCTGTTGGAAGATACCAAGTGGAGAATCAACAACCTTTGTTGGTTGGAACCCCATGTGTATTCCTACAATGGATTACATCGTATGGAAACTAAAACGTCGTGAACAAATTGCTAAAGGAGAAATTTATTAATGGACTACATATTCAATGAATGATTTTCTAGACAACTTAGGTGCTAATCAGTACCAAAAGATGCACCAACCAAAGAAGATTAAGATTACTCCTCAAACATATATCGATATGAATGAGGAATTTATTAAAGACGATATTCCTTTTAGAATTGCTGTGCCTACACAAGAAGCAATTGATAAATGGCAATCACAACCATCACCACCCTATCATGCACCAGAACCTGTAGATATGGTTGCTGAGATGTGGAAGAAACATAATGAACAGGAGCAGGAACAATCTGACCAAGATGCTGAAGCAATATCATCCTATATGAATAAGTATATACCAATTGATGATCCAAAACAGTGTTGTTAAATGCAAGAATCTTTAGTGAGAACGGTTGACAATTTCTTAACAAATTCTCAAGTTAATTTTATTAAGAATGAAGTTCATTCCCTACGCAAGTATTGGAAAAACTTTACCGAATATGATAGGTGGAAAAATTTTACTCCAAATGATACCCAAAAAATTCAACATATATTGGGAGATGCCATCTATCTGATTCACACTAAAGATACTGGACCAGTAACACACGAGATAGATAGAGTCTTGCAAGGAAAACTCAGGGCAAGATTTGACTGGTTATATCGACATCTTTTTTATATAATAAACAGAGAATTCGGACTTGTAGTTGAGTTTGACTACAATCTAACTCTTCCAGCATTTCATGTATTTGGTGGAAAAGAACTGAATATGCCTGAATGGAATGTTCATACAGACATGGGCATCTTAGATTATTATCCAGATCTGAGTCCAGGAAAGATAGTTTCATTTGTTTCTGTTATAGAGTCTCCAAAGACTCCTGCTTTTCTTGACATCTGTATTGATGATAATCTTTGGAAACATAGTGAGAAGGTTAAATATGATCCTGGATCTATCTATTTTTGGAATGGAATACTTCCGCATAGGATAGGAAAATTTTCTCTGGGCAAAAATGAATATAGAATAACTTTCCAAGGTCACTTCTATGTTCCATATGACGGACTTGCTAGACTCTACTTTTAGTGGTAGAATGTAATTGATTTTTAAATAATATGGCTGTAAAACTCGTATTGATGCAATCTGGCGAAACTGTTATCGCAGATGTAAAACAGGCGGTTGAAGGAGACAAAGTAATCTTCACTGTTCTTGACCATCCTTTCTTTGTTGAGTTGGTTGAACGTATTGAAGAACCAGTACTTCTTACCGAAGAATCCACAATAGATATGGATGACGATGATTCACCTAGATACAATGTCGCTTTTAGTGAGTGGCAACCCCTGTCTTCTGATAGAAAAATTTCTATAGAACCAGGATTTGCTGTGTCCATCATGGAACCTAAAAAAGAAGTACTAGAGTCCTACGAAGATAGAATTGAGAAGATTTATGGAATCAATGGAAAGTGAAATTCAGTGCATCATTTTGACTAATGATATAGTTCTTATCAGTCAAATTGAAGCCTTAGGCGCAGTTAATGTTGGTGAACCAGATTGTAAATTGGTATCTCCATACCAAATTCTGGGACGACATGAAACGGATAGTCCTCCTGAGGAACGTCTGATCCCATGGTTAGGAGATATTACAGATGATAACACTGTGATGCTTTCATCTGATAAAATTCTAACACTGGTCGAACCACATAAAAAACTTATCGACTTTTATTTAAAACTTGCTACGAAGGAATGAGGTTCTACACTAACGTTTTCCAAATTGGTAATGACATCTTGATTCGTGGATATGAGAATGGAAAACATTTTAGTGATCGACAAAAGTTTCAACCAACTTTATTTGTCCCCACAAAAAGAAAATCAAAGTGGCGGACTCTAGATAATCTTCCTGTGGAGCCAGTTAAACCTGGAACAATTAAAGATTGTAGAGAATTTATTGATAAGTATAGTTCTGTCAATGGATTTTCTGTATATGGAAATGAACGATATGTTCATCAATACATTTCCGAGATGTATCCTGAGGATGAAATCAAATTTGACATTGGTAAAATTAAACTGATCACAATTGATATTGAGGTTGCTGCTGAGAGTGGATTCCCTGATCCATTTAATTGTGCAGAAGAACTTCTTCTCATTACGATGCAGGATTATGATACTAAGAAAGTCATTACGTTTGGGTCAAAACCTTATGCTAATCAAGATCGACCCAACTTTACATATATCCAATGTCATGACGAATACGATCTGATTAATAGATTTTTGGATTGGTGGCAAACTAATACTCCAGAAGTTATCACTGGATGGAATTGTGAATTTTATGACATTCCATATTTGACTGGTCGCATCGAAAGACTCATGGGAGAGAAGACCATGAAAAAGATGTCTCCTTGGAATATTTTACGCCGTAATGAAATCTTTATTGCTGGTCGTAAGAATATCTCTTGTGATGTTGCAGGTATCTCAGTAATTGATTACTTAGATCTTTATAAGAAGTCTCCTGCCACTCCTAACCAGGAGAGCTATAGATTGGATCACATTGCCTCACAAGAACTGGGACAGAAGAAATTAGACCACTCTGAGTTTGATACTTTCCGAGAGTTCTATACTAAAGATTGGGATAAATTTGTTGACTATAATATCGTTGACGTGGAACTGGTTGATAAACTTGAGGATAAGTTGAAACTTATTGACCTATGTCTAACCCGTGCTTATGATGCTAAGGTCAATTTCAGTGACATTGCATATCAAGTTCGTACTTGGGATGCAATCATTTACAACTATCTTAAAAAACAGAATATTGCCATTCCACAAAAGGAAAGAAATCAAAAGGATGAGAAGTATGCTGGTGCGTATGTTAAAGAACCTAAGCCTGGAGTTTATGAATGGGTTGTCAATTTTGACCTCAACTCCCTATACCCTCACCTCATTATGCAGTACAACATTTCGCCAGAGACGTTACTGGATCAGAAACACCCATCAGCAACAGTAGATAAACTTCTCAATCAAGATATTACATTTGAACTATATTCTGACTATGCGGTGTGTGCCAATGGTGCAATGTATAGGAAAGATAAGAAGGGGTTTCTCCCCGAACTTATGCAGAAAATGTATAACGAACGTGTCATTTTCAAAAAGAAAATGATTCAAGCCAAGAAAGATTATGAGAAGAATCCTACCAAAGACCTGGAAAAGGAGATTGCACGATGCAACAATATCCAGATGGCTAAGAAGATTGCTCTCAACTCTGCTTATGGTGCTATCGGTAATCAGTATTTTAGGTACTATAAACTGGCCAATGCGGAGGCGATTACGCTTTCTGGTCAAGTCTCTATCCGTTGGATTGAGAATAAGGTAAACTCATATATGAATCGTGTATTAAAAACAAAGGATATTGACTATGTTATTGCTTCTGATACTGATTCCATCTATCTCAATATGGGTCCTTTGGTCGAAACTGTATACGAGGGAAGAGAAAAAACTACTGAAGGCATTGTCACGTTCCTTGATAAGGTGTGTGAGGTGGAACTTGAGCCGTATATTGACAGTGCTTATCAAGAGCTCGCGGACTACGTAAACGCATACGATCAGAAGATGCAAATGAAGCGAGAGAATATCGCTGACCGTGGTATCTGGACTGCAAAGAAACGATATATTCTCAACGTATGGGATAGTGAGGGGGTCCGTTATAAAGAACCTAAACTAAAGATCATGGGGATTGAAGCTATCAAAACTTCCACTCCTGCTCCTTGTCGTAAGATGATTAAGGATGGTCTTAAGTTAATGATGAGTGCAACTGAAGATGAGATGATTGATTTTATTGAAACATCTCGTAAGGAGTTTTATGATCTCCCTGTTTCAGCTATTGCTTTTCCTAGAAGCGTCTCTAACATCAATAAGTGGAAATCTTCATCAGACTTATATGCTAAAGGAACACCAATACATGTTCGTGGATCTATTCTTTATAATCATTATGTCAAACAGAAAAAACTTTCTGGTAAGTATCAAGACATTCAAAGTGGTGAGAAGATTAAGTTTGTTTATCTAAAGACGCCTAATCCTATGCATGAGAATGTTATATCTTTTATTCAGGAATTCCCTCCTGAATTTGACCTAGATAAGTATGTCAATTATGAATTGCAATTCAGCAAATCTTTCATTGAACCGATCAAAGTAATTCTTGATTGTATTGGTTGGGAAGTTGAAAGAAGAAATACTTTGGAGACATTTTTTACATGAAGAGAATAGTTACTCTTGTGACGGGAGGATTTGATCCTATCCACAGTGGACACATCGCATATTTTAAAAAAGCTAGAGAACTTACCAACTATTTGGTAGTAGGATTGAACACAAACGAGTGGTTGAAGGATAAGAAAGGTCAGTACTTCCAAGACTGGAAAGAACGTGCAGAGATTATTCGACACCTAGAGATGGTCGATGCCGTTATTACTGTTCCGTATGATGAGAAGGGATCTGCATGTGGAGCGATTGAGAGTTGTTTGGAAATTGCACAGACAATAGTCTTTGCTAATGGTGGTGATCGTGGTAAGGATAATACTCCAGAAGTTGATATGTATGGAGATAATTCTAGGGTTGAGTTTGAATATGGTATTGGTGGAAGTGACAAACTGAATAGTAGTTCTTGGTTACTTCATGACTACTTTAATAGGCAAAGAAAAATTCTTGGTATATGAATGATATTGAATGGAGTGTTTTAGAATTACCTAATCTCCCAATCTATAGAACTAAACTCACAAAGAAAATTACCAAACTTCTTTGGAAAAAGATAGACATTGCCAAAGTGCAAAGAAGAAATATGTCTGATGCTCTTGCAGGAAATATTTCCTCAAGTCTTGCTCTTGAAGAAGATGTAACTTTCTCATCAACTGTTTTGTATCCTATATGCAAACACATTATAGATTCTAATATAGATACGCTTGGACCAGAGTTACATCCTAGCGCTCCTGATGTATCACTTGATATTGAGTGGTGGGTTAATTTTCAGAAACAACTGGAGTTTAATCCACAACATAATCATGCAGGAATTTTATCCTTCGTAATTTGGATGCAGATTCCCACTGACTGGAGAGAACAACATACTATTCCTAGTGCGAAGGTAAGTAATTCCCCCGCAGCATCGGACTTTCAGTTTACATATACTGATATTGTTGGTAATATTAAAGCACATCCTATCTACATGGATAAATCTATGGAAGGAACAATGGTAGTTTTTCCAGCACATCTCAGTCACTCTGTCTATCCTTTTTATGACTGCGATGAAGAAAGAATTTCTATCGCTGGTAATGTTCATTGGAATATATCATGACGGATTTTCAATATAGGATGTTTAATCCTTTTGGACCTAACATTCTAGTAGCCAAATGTCCAAACTTTATACTGGATGAAGTTAATAAGTTCATTGAAAGTTCTAAAGCTGAACCAGTATCAGAAGATCTCTTGGACAGGGACATTGATGTGGTGTACCTTACAGAACAATTCTGTGAGTGTACTCAACTCAAAAATTTTTTAGAATCTTTGGGTGAATTATACAAGGAGATGAACCCATCTGAAATCAAAAAGCTTTCTCTTTCGATTGTTCCGCAGAACGACAATCGTTTTGATGGAAAGACTGTTATGGCAGATGCCTGGGTAAATAGGTACAGATCAGGTGATTTTACTCCAGTACATATACATGCAGCGGACTTATCTGGTATAATACTACTAGAAGTACCTAAGGATCCCTCGGAGCTTTGTTTCATTCACGGAAACTATCAACCTTGGGCTTCCTCTGAGTGGGTTCCAGACCAACAAACAGGAGAAGTAATTGTCTTCCCTAGTTGGCTTCAACATATGGTGTTCCCACAAAAACATGATAATGAGAGGAGAACTTTAAGTTTTAATCTTATTGATGAACAAACTTATTCTGAACGTAAATGGATTTTCTCAAAGACATTGTAAAAGAGATCGGGGATGACTATACCAAACTGGCATCAGACATCGACGACACAGAAACTTTCGTGGACACGGGTTCGTACATCTTTAACGGACTTTGTTCAGGTAGTATATTTGGTGGCGTATCTGGGAATAAGATTACTGCCATTGCTGGGGAGTCTTCTACTGGAAAGACTTTCTTTAGTCTCGCTGTGGTTAAGAATTTTCTGGATAGTAATCCTGGTGGTTACTGTCTGTACTTTGACACTGAAGCAGCAGTTAATAGAACTCTTCTTGAAAGTCGTGGCATTGACTTAAGTCGATTAGTTGTTGTCAATGTTGTTACTATTGAAGAGTTTAGAACTAAGGCCCTGAAGGCAGTTGACATATACTTAAAAAAACCTGAAGGAGAACGAGCACCTTGCATGTTTGTGTTAGACTCTCTTGGAATGCTTTCTACAGAGAAGGAGATTCGTGACGCATTAGATGACAAACAAGTTCGGGACATGACCAAATCCCAACTTGTTAAAGGAGCATTCCGTATGCTTACACTGAAACTTGGTCAAGCAAACATTCCAATGATTGTAACCAATCACACCTATGATGTCATCGGATCTTATGTACCAACTAAGGAAATGGGAGGAGGCAGTGGTCTCAAGTATGCTGCTTCTACAATCATCTATCTGTCCAAGAAAAAAGAAAAAGATGGCACCGATGTCGTTGGAAACCTTATCAAGGCAAAGACTGCTAAGTCGCGTTTAAGTAAAGAGAATCAGGATGTTACCGTTCGTTTGTATTATGATGAACGTGGACTTGATCGTTATTATGGTCTTCTCGAACTGGGAGAACTGGGGGGTCTCTGGAAAAATGTAGCAGGTCGTTATGAGATCAATGGAAAAAAAATCTACGGAAAGCAAATCTTGGCAACGCCCGAGGAATACTTTACCGATGATGTTATGGAAAAACTTGATGCAATTGCAAGAGAAACCTTTGCATATGGATGAATTCATAAAGCAATGTGAGGCTTTTGATTCTGTAACTTGCCAGTCCTTAATTGATATTTTTGAAGAATCTGATAACAAAGAACGTGTTGACAATTTTGGACGCCCTAATTTCACACAAGTAAATCTCAATCAAGAAAAAAAATATCGTAAGTTTGTTCAGATTCTTTCTTACAAATTTATTGAAGTGTTTAGATCTTACAAAGAAGGTTTGGAGAGTTATTCTGAATGGTTTCCTCATAAGATCTTTCTGGAAGAACTTAGGATTAAAAAGTACGAACCTGATTCTGATGATATGTTTGATTTGCATGTCGATGTTCAGGATCATGATACGGCAAAAAGATATCTTGCTTTTTTGTGTTATCTAAATGATGACTTCTTTGGAGGCGAGACTGATTTCCCATATCATAAATTGACAGTGAGACCAAATACTGGTACAGTACTGGTGTTCCCACCCACATGGCAGTATCCACATAGAGGTTTACCTGTAAAAGAAGGTAAACCAAAATATATTCTGAGCACATACTTACACTATCATTGATGGAAACGATTGAAAAGACAATACTTAAGAATCTAATTCTTAATGAGGACTACACTAGAAAGGTTCTTCCTTTTCTTAAGAAGGATTATTTTGATAGTGTTCATGAAAAGGTAATTTTTGAAGAGTCTGAGAGATTTATTGGTGAGTACAATAAGTGCCCTACTGTAGAGATTCTGAATATTGAGTGCGAGAAACGGTCTGATATCAATCAGGAAACATTCCAGTCCGTGGTCGATTCTCTTTCTGAGTTTGATACGGACTCCTCTAATGAAGAATGGTTAACTGACGTTACTGAGAAATGGTGTAGAGATAGAGCGATTTACCTTGCTCTTGTGGAGAGTATAGGTATTGCGGATGGTAACAATGAAAAGAAAGGTATAGATGCTATCCCCTCTATACTCTCTGATGCGTTATCCGTAAGTTTTGATAATCATGTTGGACATGACTATCTGCAAGATGCTTCTGAACGATTTGATTTCTATCATCAGAAAGAAGAAAGAATTCCATTTGACTTAGAATTCTTTAATAAGATTACAAAGGGTGGTCTTTGTAATAAAAGTCTAAACATTGCACTTGCTGGCACTGGGGTGGGTAAGTCTTTGTTTATGTGTCACGTTGCTGCTTCAGTTCTTCTAAGAGGAAAGAATGTTCTATACATTACGATGGAAATGGCTGAAGAAAAAATTGCAGAAAGAATTGACGCAAATCTCTTGAACATTCCTATTCAACAGTTGACTGATTTGCCTCGGTCAATGTTTGAAAACAAAGTAAGTAAACTTGCGGAAAAAACTCAGGGGTCTCTTATAATTAAAGAGTATCCAACTGCAAGCGCACACAGTGGACATTTTAGATCACTCCTTAATGAACTTGCACTTAAGAAGTCATTTAGACCTGATATTATTTTTGTTGATTACCTTAATATATGTGCTTCCGAAAGGTATCGCGGAAATAGCACTGTCAATTCATATTCATATATTAAAGCTATTGCAGAAGAACTTAGAGGATTGGCTGTTGAAACAAGAGTCCCTATCGTTTCTGCCACGCAGACCACTCGTTCTGGTTATGGTAGCTCTGACGTTGAGCTTACTGACACTTCTGAGTCCTTTGGTCTCCCTGCTACTGCTGATCTTATGTTTGCCCTTATTTCTACAGATGAGCTTGAGGACTTGGGACAAATTATGGTGAAACAATTGAAGAACCGTTACAACGATCCAACCGTCAACAAAAGATTTGTTGTGGGTATTGATCGTGCCAAGATGAGACTTTATGATTGTGAACAATCTGCTCAGGACGATATCCTTGACAGTGGTCAAGACGAGGAGTATAATTACGAAGAGTCTAAAAAATCCAAAGACAAATTTTCCTCACTTAACTTTTGATGAATAAGACTGAACTGCAAATTCAAGCTAACTCACCTTATAATGATGGGTGGACTCGTGAAATGTATCAACAGGAATTGGATAAAATGGAAGAAAAAGTAAACGTAAACACCGATGCATATCTGGAATTTGTGGATGCCGTTACTTCGGAACAAAGCAAAGACTTTGAGGCATTCGTCTATCGTCTTCAAGAACTAGAAGGACAGGAGTTTCCTAGTGAGAGATTACTTACTGCTGCTGTAGGAATGTCTGCTGAGGCAGGTGAGTTTACTGAGATTGTCAAGAAGATTATCTTCCAGGGTAAACCCGTCAATGATGAAAATCTATTCCATCTCAAACGTGAACTTGGAGACATCATGTGGTATGTCGCTCAGGCATGTATTGGTCTCAATGTTTCTATCGATGAAGTCATTGAGATGAATGTTCACAAACTGATGGCTCGTTACCCTGGTGGTGAGTTTGACATTCATCAGTCAGAGAACCGTAGACAAGGAGATGTATGAACGGATCATTAGACCCAGAAGAAAGAGTCATGGAACCACCTACTATAAATGAGCAGGTTGTTTTTCTTGCCCAAAAATATGGGTGGGAAGAAGGTGATAACATCGTAGTTGAAATGGCAGGAACTCAAGTTTCTGGTATCGATGTCGGTGAAGAGTATAACAAGAAATGGCAATCCCCTATTGGTACTCGTAAGTATAATAAAGATGCATTCATCGTAATTAAAAATCTCTCAAGAGATTCCTTTGAGTCCTCTAAACCTATGGATAGGGAACATAAACCCCATCATGCTTAGTCTCTGGATCCACCTACGAGCATTCTTTTCTGTTGTAGTGGTGAGTTGTGCTCACCCTGTCAACTGGGAGCATTGTGTTCGTGTGGACCAGTGGCTTTTGCCAGAAGTTAAAGAGGGGTATAGATTATGGACAGGAGAGATAACTCCTTATGAAAGAGAGAGAATCTATCTAAATAGGGGTGTAGAACCATGACCCCATATGGCAGGAACTCTATCAGAAAGACAAGAAACTGGTCTTGTTGATGCAATTAATTCCTTCGCTGAGACTAAAGGAGGTAAACCCTTCACTCTGCAGGCGGGTTCAACTAGACTGACTAATGTTCTTTCTGCCAATAAAGTAATGGGTAGATCTGCATCTGGTGATGAACCTTACACCGATGTTGAGATTAGATCTACAAATAGTCTTTTTAAGTTATCTATGAAAGGTCCAAGTGCTCCTAGTATGGCTGGTGGAGGACTAAATGGACTAGAAAAAATTGTTCCAGGATTTAGTGGAAGATTTATTCAAGCCGCTTATAATAAGTATTTGCAACTAGGATTTACTCAAGGCCAACAGGTTCCAGATATATACGGACAAATTAGTCCCGAATTAAAAGAGACTATTGTCCTTGGAACGCAACCTATGGGAGGACCAATTACTCACATGTATATTGGTCCTATGGATGTTCACTCTACATCTAGTGGCAATGTTTTAACCGTTAATGGTAGACTTCATGATGCTAAGAAATATGCGAAAGAACACGATCTTTATTTGAGACTTAGGAAGAGAAGAAAAGATCAACCTTTTGAAACAATGGAAAGGGATAATAAAGGGTATCCATTGATTCTTGGAAAATCCCCTAGTGCTGGTGATAAGGGTAGGAGAATTGTGATTGTGGCTAAACCACCATCAAATGCCATAGTGGTAACCTTTTAATAAATATTAGAAAAGGCAGTAATTTTTTCGTGAAAAGTTTTCTAGAATTTATATCCGAAGCCGTCAAAACTACTGCTTCCACTCAAGCCAAACAAAAAGGTTTGACTGGAGATGGACATGGTGGATGGTACGATAAAGGCGGAAAATTTGTAGCAAAAACAGTTAATGGTAAGTTAAAATTTACTAGTTCTGGCGGAGACTCTAAAAGTGAGGCACCAAAACAAGGAAGTCCTTCTAAACCTAATCTTCCAGGCAATACTAAGTCTCCAGATAATTCTTCCTCGACACCTACTTCTAAACCCAGTAAAGATTCTAATCCCGATCAGAAAAATAGTGAATCGGAAAAAGTAGAACCCGAACTCCAATCACTAGAGACGATGGGAGAACCATCTTCTGATGGTGCTGTGATTGTATTTGGTAGGTTCAATCCACCAACTGTTGGACATGAAAAACTTCTTAAGGCCGCAGGCAGTGAGGCTAAAAGATCTAAGTTTGATTTAAGAATTTATCCAAGTCGTACCCAAGATCCTAAGAAAAATCCTTTAGAACCTTCAAGTAAAATTGAATACATGAGGATTATGTTCCCTGACTTTGAAGATGACATCAGGGATGATCCAGAAGCAAAGACTATCTTCAATGTTCTGCAATCATGTTATGGCCTTGGGTATAAGTCTGTAACAATTATAGTTGGACAGGATAGACTTGCTGAGTTTCAAAGTCTTGCTCAAAAATATAATGGAGATCTCTATGATTTTGAGGAGATAAAAGTAATCTCTGCTGGAGCTAGAGATGCTGATTCCGAAGGTGTTGAGGGTATGTCGGCATCCAAAATGAGAAAGGCTGCAAAGGATGGGGACTTTAAGATGTTTACTACGGGTATTCCAAACACTCTCGGAAACGTAGATAAGAAACAATTGTTTAATACCCTACAGAAGAGTATGGGAGTATCCGTATCCGAAGATTGGCAAATTGCTCCTAAGTTAGATCCCGAAGGTCTTCGGGTTGCTTATATGAGTAATACTATTTTTTCCATGGGAACATTAGTTGAAAATACTAATACTGGAGAGGTGGGGAGAATTTCTAGACGTGGCACTAACTATGTTATTTGTATGACTCCAGAAGGAACAATCTTTAAGTCATGGTTGAGAGATATCATGGAAGCATATGAAGTTGGTACTGATGACTATAGAAAGTATGTTCAGTCTATGACACCAGGACAAAGTAAAAAAAAGTTTGGTTTTCCAAAGGATAGGATTAAAGCAACAGTGCTTCCAATGAAACCTAATGATCCTGCCTCAGGTCCAGGAACCAAATACAATAAATAACTCTGATAAGGTCTTTCTTTCAGAGCTATGTTTGATAAAAAGTATGATGCGGAAGAGTTAGCATCTGTTTACAGGTCGGTACATGAAAAGAATCTTGATCCCGTAGGTCAGGAAGATGATGATATTGATAATGATGGCAAGAAAAATACCAAGTCCGATAAGTATCTGAAGAATAGACGTAAGGTAGTTGGTAATGCAATTGCAAAGGAAGAATTAGAATTAGACGAGAACCGTCGTGCTGCTCGATCTGCTGGTGGTTACAAGGATGACTCTAAGAAACAGACAGATCCTTCTAAGGATGGTTTCACTGGCATCTCTGGTTCTATCAAGGACATCATGCGCCAGAACAAAGAGATTGAAGCTGCTAACAAAAAGAAGACTAAGAAAGAAGACGTTGAGGCAGTTGATGAAGGTATGAAGAAAGCCCGCGAGAACGTTGGTGCTGACACTTGCTGGGATGGTTATAAGGCGAAGGGAACCAAGAAAAAGAATGGTAAGGAAGTTCCTAACTGTGTAAAGGAAGAGGAGATTCCTGAAGGTATGAATGCAATCAGAGCTGATGCAGGTCCACCTAAAAAGACTATGAAAATGTCTGCAAGTGGTCAAGAACCAGCTGGTGATAAACTCTTGAGAAAGGCGAGTCAAGGTTTTAGTAGCTTTATGAATAGACTAAATCCTAAAGCTATGCAGTCGAAACCTGCTGGACCCCAACGTAAACCTCTTATCTCTACTCCAAAGGAAGAAGTTGAAGTAACTGGAGAAGTGGTTGAAGAGGGTAAGAAAGAACTCTCTAGGGAAAAGAGGAACAAGATGTTCCGTCGCGCTGGGAACCTCTCCAGAGACGCACTGGCGGGTGGTGAGAAGGGAACTGAAGCGCATAAGAAGTCTGGAAAGATTGTCAAGGCTCTCAACAAAGATGCTGAAGAGAAAGATAGAAACGATGTCAAGGAGGAAACTCTAGAAGAGAAGAAAGGTCTCTGGGCAAACATCCATGCAAAACGTGAACGTGGTGAATCACCTGCTAAGAAGGGCGACAAGGACTATCCAAAGACCCTAAAGATTGAATCTACCGAGCACCTCGAAGAGGCTGCTCCTGCTATCGTTGGTGTACTTGCTAAGATGGCTGCGAAGAAAGCAGCAGTGCATGTTGCAAAGAAGGGAGTTGGTAAGGTAACAGATAAGATGGGGAAACTCCTCAAGGGAGATGAGGAAGAGGAGGAAGGTTGATGGCTAAACCAAGTCTCGATGATCTTATCGATTCAGTCAGGAAGGAGAAGGAACCAAAACCTGATCCCAAAAAAGTGGCTGCTGAAAAAAAGAAAGAAGCTAGAAAGGAAGCTTTGAAGAATGTTCCTGTTGCTAAGACAAAAACAAAGGCACAAAAAGATAAAGAGTCTGGGGAGTCATTCATTTCTCAGGCTAAGAAAAGAGTTTCTGATGGAAGAAATAAAGAGTTAGCCAGAAAAAAATCTGAAGATACTCTTGCATCTAAAACTAGAGGTAAAGAACTTTCAGATAAGAAAAGTTCTTTAGAAAAGAAAAAATCTGATGGTGAAGAAAAGAAGAAGAAGATTGCGTCTGAATTGAACTCGGTGCAAATTTCTAAAGTCTCCTCTAAGGATTCTACTGCAGAGGCAGGCACAAAGGTTCTTGGCAATGCGTTGAGTTCAGTTGGTGCTATTGGGAAAGCAACTCTTACCGCTACTGATGCTGGTAAGAAAGCGAGTAAATTGAAGAAAAAAATGGTGCAGAAAATGAAGAAGAACCGAGGTCTTAAGACTGGGGTTTCTTCTACTCAATCTATTAAAGATAGAAAACCTGAGAAAAAGAAGGAAAAGGAAAAAGATCCATGGAAGGAATCTATGGATTGGAGAGACACGTACATACCAACGGAGATTGATTCTGTGGATATTATTAAACCTGAACCACTCAAGGCTTCTAATTGGAGAGAAGAGTTTCTTTGGGAAGTAGATGATCAACCTAAAGAACCGAAAGAAAAAGAAAAGCAAATCAAACCAATGACAGGAAAGAATACTGTCACTATTAATCCAAAGATTACTGAAGGTATTAGGTTGAAGACCCGCCAGGAGTATATGGATGGACTTAGGAAAGCAAAAGAAAGAGCCACCAACGCCGCTGGTGCCATCGGTAACTGGTTGAATCCTCCAGCAAAAAATTCAAACGAACCTACCGTAAGATCTGGTGAGAGAACTCCAAACACTGGTGGAATTAATCAACCACATATTCCATCCAGAGGACCAGACGGTAAACGATCTGGTAGTGAGGATGATGGAAGTGTAGCACCTCCAAAGAGTACTCAACCAGATACCAGAACTCCAGATCAGAAGACAACTCCTGCAGATAAAAATAGGGAAAATAAACCTCCCAGATCAACTCCACCAAAATCAACAGCTCCAGCACCATCTTCTACACCAAAGAGAACTGCTGCTGATGAGAAACTGCGTACTGCGGATAAGAAAACACGTATGGCAGCCTGGGCAAAAGCAAATCCAAAACTTGCTGCTGCAAAAAAAGAAAGGGATCGTACTAGAGGAACGAATCAGACTACGAATCCTTTGATGAAGGATATGAAGTCGAGAATGCCTGCACCCAAAACGGGAACAGGGAGTACTCCTGCACCAAAAGCAACTACTCCACCACCAAAAGCAACTCCTCCTGCGCCAAAAGTAACACCCATTAAAGTACAACCACATACGGGTGCTCAACGACCCACTAATATTACAAATCAACAACCTCAATCTAGATTTAAGAAACCCTCACCAATGAGATTGACAAACTCTTTCTCTGATTGGAGAGGTGATCTGCAACTAGATGAAGCAAGTTTAAGAAAACCTGCACCAATGCCTGAGTACAAACCAACAGGTACTAAAAAACCTGTACCAATGCCTGATCACAAAATAAAAGGTACTAGGAAACCTGTACCAATGCCTAACTATCCTTTAAATCAATCATATGAACCAGAAGGTGAAAATCTTGATGAAGTCATTGGCGGCAAACCTGGAGACGGATACATTGGTCATCCTAACCTAGATATCAAAAACCCACTTGCTAAGAAGCAGGTTAAGGCACCTACTGGTAATACTGGACTTGCTGGCAAAATGGGTGATAGAAAAATGATGATGGATAGGATGAGAAATCGCCTTCGTGAAGATAACCTGACTACTGAAGGAGCAGCCTGGACAAAAAAGTCAGGAAAGAACTCCGAAGGGGGACTTAACGAAAAAGGACGAAAGTCTTACGAAAAGGAAAATCCAGGATCTGACCTCAAAGCACCAAGCAAGAAAGTTGGAAATCCCCGCAGGGCATCCTTCTGCGCTCGAATGAAGGGCATGAAAAAGAAACTAACTAGTAAGAAAACATCTAGAGATCCTGATAGCAGAATCAATAAGTCACTAAGAGCGTGGAACTGTTGACTTGGTTTGAAGATATTTTATCAGATACCTTTTAATTTAAGTTCTAAATATTTAAGAGTATCACTCTGATACAACTTATGTACCTAACTTACATATTTGCAACTATCATTATACTTATGATAGCCTATGCAGGTACGGAAGAGACTATGCGTCTCTTCTCATACATTGATCTCGTAATTAGATATCAGTGGGTTAAATTTAGAATGTTTATGATGAGACGTAAACTAGAACAACAACTCATAAAGGATCTACCTGATTACAATAAACTCATAAAGGAATTGAAAGATGACCAACGATAAGGAACTGTCGGATCTCAAACTAGAGAGAAAAGAATGTCCTAAATGTGGTGCTATTTGGATTAACGGCAAACACATGTTTAGTGGTACTGCTGCCTCTTACGACAAGAGTGAACTAGACCTAGCTGGTTTGGTTTGCAATAAACTAGGTGATGAAACATGCATCAATCCTAGGAAAGGACAAGATGGTGGAACTACCTGGGAATATAGGTCTGGATACATTGATGGTGTCTATGCTTCAAAGAAAAAATCAATGGAAGAAATGCGTGATCAATTTGGAGATCTCTAAATACTACATAGGATACTAATTAACCATGTTAACTAACATAAAAGGAACTCAGGCAGCATGTGGTACTGACGCTGCAGGCGCTTCTACATTTGGAAGTGCAACAGTGGTACGTCTCTGTAACAACAGTGGCACTGCAAGATTAGTAAGTGTTATTGATTCAGTTGGTGGATCAACAACAGTCGGAACCTTCACGATGCCAGGAAATACTGTTGAGTTTGTAGAGAAGAAATCAACAGAGGCAATATTTGCAGCAGACGCTACTGTCGTCGGGTCAGCAGCAGGATATACAATATCATAATAGATGATTAATTGTAACTATTAGTATGGGTGTTCGGGGGTATCTCGAGCACCCTATTTTGTATTTAATTTGGATGTTTTAAAATGAGCACATTGTTTGTATTTGCATTTATTATGTTGTTAATTTCTGGTATGGAGTTAACATGGCCATGTCCCCCTAGAGGTTGATATGAAACTGTAACCTCTTATTTGGACTGCTTTCTAAATAATAAAAAAACAGATCAGGCATAAATGAATCCTGTAATTTTAATTGGGTGTTTCACACCACTGGTTATCATTTTTTTAGTAATGAAACTTGCTGTATGGGTATCTGCAGTTAATACAGAAAACTCTTATGTTGGAAAAGAACCCTTCAGGAAAAGAGGACCCTTCGTGGCAGATGCATATGCAGACGTTGATGAAGAGGAAGAGGAATTTACAGATCGCACAGACTATCGATGATGCTCTTTATACGCATTACTCTGAGAAAGGAATGAATGTTCCTAAATGGAAACATAGTAAAATAGAGTGGTGGGAAGATTACCTAATTAGTTTGGGTATTGATCCAGATAATCCGTAATTGTTTTTTGAGGTAGTAATGAAAGTTGGAATGATTGGTTTAGGTCGTACAGGTGAAGGTATGGCTCGCCGTATGATTGAAAAAGGTATCGAAGTTTGGGGTTATAGTAGTACCAACTATGAGAATGCCTGTGGACAATATGAAGCAGGACACCTTAGTGGATGTGTAACTTCAATAGAGTATCTTGTCCGAGCAGTTAAAACTGATAATAAGAAATTTACCAGTGCTGGTAAAATCCCTGGTATCTTTCAGATTACATGTCCTGAGCAAAAGGCAGAAGACACACTTGATGAATTGCTACCTCTGCTTGAGGAGGGTGATATCATTATTGACCATAGCACCAGTGACATAACAAAATGTCAGGAACTGGAACTATACTGTTCTAAGTTAGGTATCTCATATATCTTCTCTGGGGTATATGGATCACCTTATGCCATTGATGTTTGTTCCAAAATTTTCCAATCCTTATCACCAGGTAATGTTTAATGAGTTTATGTATTGGTCCAATGACTGTGATTGGTTCTGCAGTAACTGTGTTGTTGGGAACGCAAACTCCAGATAATGTTAAAACTTATATTGGAGTTAATATTGAACCCTATGATACTGAGCAGTTTGATTTAAACGAACCTTCTGGTTCGTTTGGTATTGAATATGATATACACAAACATATAAGATTGTTTGCTGAACATCTCTCATCACCAATGCAGTGTGATGATCATCCTGGTATCAATCATGCTGGTGTAAAATTTTTAGCACCACTATCACAAGATCTTACGGTGTATAGTGGCATATCTGTGAATAACTCAAAGTTTGATAGTAGAGATAACTTTGAAGGTCCTTTAGGATCTATTGGTATTGAGTATGGTAATGATTTAAAATTATTTGCTGAATACTTAAGCAGCATAAAAGAATTTGAAGGTGGTAGAACATCTCTAGGATTTAAGGTATTTTTCAAATGACTCTAGCACATGTCTTATTTTTCGGATCACTACCCTTTATATGTGCCACCGCATATTTCGGGTACAGAAAAGGTGAGAATAACTATTATGAAACCGACGCCTACTCAGGAAATGGAACAGCGCATTAGAATGCGGTTTGCGTTTGCAATGTCCTCCTTCGGGCGAATGTTTAACCCTTCAGGTATATCACTAGAAATGAGGCAATTATGTAATGAATGGTCTCAAAATACTGATGAAGATCCCCCTAAAGGTGATTTGTATCATGTTGATCGTTACTTCTTAGAACTTTGGAAAAATAGAAATGAATCTAAATCTAATTAAAAAATTAAGAGATGAGATTTATATGTTGAAACTCGAAAATAATCACCTGAAAATGGAGCTAGAAGAGGTAAATAGTTCTTGGGTACATCCTAATTCATGCCTTCACAATGAGGATCTATGGGAAAAACTAAAAACCTAACAGTGTCAGGTTCATTCATTTTCAGTTTCGTTATTTGTTTAGTTGTTTGGGGATTGAATAATGCCTATCCTCATCATGGACTTTGATCTAACCATGGAGGATTATACTATTATCCTCAATGCACTTCACTATTATAAGAAAGTGGAGAAACGTGGACAGTTTCAACAGTATGATGATGCAAAGATCAATCTTCTAAGAGACAAGTTAGCCTATCAATTAGTTCCATCTAGTAAGAGCAATCCAGACGATGACACACGTACAACTGTTCGTTAGGTATGTAATGGAAACTCCATGGTCTTTAGGAACTATGGGATTCATTTTAGTATTTGTACCTATCATTGGTATGAATCTCGTCCATAAATATGGCTGGGAACATTGGGAACCATTCAGGTACACGCATGATTCACGAAGATGACGGCGACAAGTGGGAGTATCAGGATAAGTTTACATATGAATTTACTAAAGACGATGTTTTTCTTCTTTACCATTCTGTATGTGAAACAATTAGATTGTGGCCAGGATCTCCCGCAAGACCTGTTGAAGAACAAGACCATCTCTATCAGTTGAGAGATTCATTTTATGTTGGCGTACTTGAATATAAGTTTAATAATATGGAATCTGATCGAGATCAAGACAAATGAACCTTTTTCTTCGCCCACTTGATAATCCAAATGATCCTGTATGGTCAGTGATCTTTATGGTATTCCTTTCTGTTGCTATGGCTCTTTATGTCATCTACTATATACTAGGAATTGATGAAAGAGAATCTCATGGGATCATTGACACCACCAAGCAGGAAGAGCTGCTACAACTTCCGAGTGACGGAGATCAACCGTGTCCTTGATGGTGATACTATTGACGTTACTATCGACCTCGGGTTTGATCTATACAAGAAAGAAAGAGTTAGAGTTGCAGGCGTTGATACGCCAGAGAAGAGGACGAGAAACCTAGAGGAGAAAGCACTTGGAATCGACGCAACCAACTGGCTCAAAGAAAAACTCGAAGGTACTTTGGCTGGTGACGATGAGTTGTCTGTTAGGACTGAACTTGTTGGTGGCACTGGGAAGTATGGGCGTCTTCTTGGGTGGCTTTACATTGGGGATGCAGATGTGTCCCTCAACGAACAAATGATTGAAGAAGGATATGCTCATGCATATGATGGTGGCACTAAGGATATGAACCTTGAGGCACTACGAGAAATTCGTAGACAGCATGGTACTTTAATTTAATAAATAATAAGATCCCGAATAATTTGGGTAGTCACCCAAGACCAACTCTTTGATGTAATCTTCTTTGTCTTGTCATGTAAGAGTTTGTTGTTGGAAAACAAGCATTCACATATGACACATTTAACTAGAGGTGTGTTAATCAAAGCCATTGTTGCCGATGAGTTGGCAAATTCCAGTGGAGAAGATTATCTAAAATCTCTCAAAAGTTCATATCATCGTTGGGAACATGAATCTAGTGATGTTCTCTGTAGAAAATATAATGAAATACAAAACACAAATATAACAGTAGAAATACTTGATCCGTGAGCTGAGTTTTTATATGGACGAAAGAAGATTGTGGTATAGGAGGATGAAAGTATTGATGCAGAAAATCCGTAAACTTCAATTAAAAAATTCCATAGATACGAATTTGGATACTAAATAAGATGCTCCTTGTGCTGCTGTTATGTTAGCCTTTCTATTGCCACTAGCGTCTAAGATTATTTCGGATGCTGTATCTAAAATTCCAGAAAACGAAGAACTCGGTGAGAAACTAGTAGAAATTTGTCTACTAATTCTTTCCAAGGCTGTTAAACTGACAAAGACCGATATGGATGATAAACTTCTTGAGGTTGTTACCCAAGCTATTGCTGCAAGAGAAGAAGATTCTGCAGAGTAATTCTCCATATAAATGATGAGACCCCCATCAGGGGTCTCTTTTTTTATAAATAAATCTAGATATAGTTAGCATTGGAGTAAAAGCCCATGTCTCTTTGGGGAAATAAAGATACAGCATACGCAACGGGTAACATCACAACGATAACCTCAGAAGGTGTAGTTACTGGTTCGGGTACAACTTTCTCCGCATCGGGGCTTGTTGCTGTAGGTCAGGTCATTGCAATGGGTGCATATGGATCTGGAGTTATTAAGTCGATCGATTCGGATACTCAGTTGACCCTTGATAGTCCTGCTGGACTTACCGCTGGTTCAGGTCTTACTCAGGCATTCAATATTGGGGAGTCACCCAAGTTTCTTGTTAAGGATGCAGCATATGCTGGTAACCAAATCTTTGGTGCTGATCCTACTGAGGTTGGTGTAGCACGTGGCGGTATCTACGAAGTCGCACACGCTGGATGGGTCGGTATTAAGACTTACACTGATACACACGGAAATACAAGAACAAAGACTGAAGTCTTTGTTGCAGGTTCTACTATCACTAGTGATGCTGCCGACGATTCTATCCTTGCCGATAGCTGATATATAATAAGGTTGATTAACACTTCATGAAGTTTGATGAGTTAAATGAGAATAATTATGTAATTTTTGCAATAAAAAATTATGAAAATCCACATGCAGTAACCAAAGAAGATTTTGAAGAAGATCTTAAAAGGTTTAAGTGGATTAAAAGATTGCTCAAACGATATAAAACAACAGGGGTATTAAAAGCACACTTGTTGATTAATCACTTTATTATTTTATATAATGTATTTGGGGAGGCTGCTACTCCCCTATTGTTTTATAAGATCGATAATGATTTGTGGCCTGTCGTAAAGACATTTGTTGTTTATTTGGGAAAGTTTCCCGAATATCCAAAGTCACATTTGCATGATATCCCACTAGATGATACTTGTTTAGATTGTCTAAAAGAATTATGACCAATGATAATGCTCTCAACAATATGAGAAAGATTGTTAGAGAAATGATGGCAGCTGGATCAGGTGGATTCACAAATGCCGCAAATGAAAAAGGACCCGTAGCTGGGTATGATCCCGTAATGTCTAAACCTTTGAAGAGAAAACTCAAAAAAGTAAAAGATTTAAGGAACTAAAATGCCATTAGGTTTTGGTAAACTAGCTGTATTGGAATCTAAGTTATCCATCTACGAAGATCTATCCAAGGAAATGTTGGATAAGCTTGAGAGAGCCGTAGGTACTATCTCCGACAATAGTAATAAGATTGCTATTATTTTGGAACGTCATGAGAATAGATTGGACGAAAGTGAAAGAACTGATACTCTCATTCTCAAAATGATGGAGGAGATTAAAGATACCCACACGAAAGATCGAGAGATCATTCATGATAGAATTACTATACTTACAAAGAAGGTAGATGCTAATGCCAAGTTTGTGGTAGGTTGTGGTGCTGTCGTGACGACCCTACTGACAATTTTGCAACTGGCACCTCCTATCATGAGTACGTTGACTAAAGAGGTAAACACTAGTATGATAGTGAGCCAGGTATCCCCAGTTAATGATCTTCGTAGATGATAAGTACATTGGGATGGTTTCATCTCGACTTAACAAGTTTGCAAAGAAGAAGAACGGATTATATAACTTTAGATGCCCTTACTGTGGAGATTCCCAGAAGCATAAGAATAAAGCCAGGGGTTATCTTTATATCGTAAAAAACGATTATAACTTTAAGTGCCACAATTGTGGTACGACTAGAACATTGGCTAATTTTCTGAAGGATCATGATACAGTTCTCCATGATCAATATGTTATGGAGAGGTATAAACGTGGTGCCACAGGTAAGAGATCCAACACTGCAGCGCCTAAGTTTAAGTTTGAAAAACCTGTCTTTGAGAAGAGAAAACAGGAGCTGGATCTGAACAAAGTCTCAAACCTAAATAAAGAACATCCAGCTCGAATATACCTAGAACAGAATAGACAACTTCCCAGTCAGGCACTGGAAGATATGTACTATGTCGAAAATTTTAAAGAGTGGACAAATACCAAAAAACAGACGTTTGATAGCGTAGAAAATGATGAATCACGCATTATCATACCTCTCAGGTATAATGGAAAGATAATTGGATATCAGGGAAGAGCTCTTCTTCCATCGTCAAAAATCAAGTACATAACGATCATGCTGGAGGAGGATGCTCCGAAGGTTTTTGGTCTTGACAAAATTAGTAATGAGGATCCTGTATATGTCGTCGAAGGACCCATCGACAGTTATTTCATTGGAAACGCTATTGCTATGTGTGGTAGCGATGTTGACCTGCGCTCTTTGGATTATAAGTTCATATTCGTCTACGACAATGAACCCAGAAACAGAGAGATTGTTAATAAGATCTCGTCAACAATTGAACGAGGAAACAAAGTAGTCGTCTTCCCAAAGGAGATTATGGAGAAAGATTTAAATGATATGCATTTAAATGGACTAGATGTCCAAAGGCTGGTAGAATCGAATATCTACCAAGGCTTAGAAGCCAAACTAAAATTACAGTCCTGGAAAAGAGTATGAGCAATGGTATTAAGGTAGTCAAGAGGAATGGTTCTATTGAACTTCTTGACTTGGAGAAGATGCATAAAATGGTAGAGGCTGCTTGTGACGGACTCGCAGCAGTTTCTGCAAGTCAGGTTGAAATAAATTCTGGTATTCAATTTTATGATGGTATCAGTACCGCAGAGGTTCAAGAGATTCTAATTCGCAGTGCTAGTGACCTTATTGATCTTGATCATCCAAACTACCAATTTGTTGCAGCTAGACTTCTACTGTTTTCTCTGAGGAAGAGTTTGTTTGGTGGAATGCGTGACCATCCTCATCTTAATGAGCAGATCCGTAATGGTGTTGAAAAAAGAATTTACGATAAACAAATTCTAGATGACTATACTGTTGACGAAATTGAAAAGGTAAATAGTTTTATAGATCACGATCGTGACATGCTGTTTACATATGCTGGTCTTCGCCAGGTAGTAGATAAGTATTTGGTGCAAGATCGTAGTAACGGTAACGTTTACGAAGTACCACAATTCATGTATGCATTGATTGCTATGACAATCTTTGCTAAGTATCCTCCAGAAAATAGACTCGATTATGTCAGACGATACTACGACGCAATCAGCAGGCACAAGATCAACATCCCAACGCCAATCATGGCAGGAGTGCGAACGCCTCTCCGTCAGTTTGCGAGTTGTGTTCTCGTTGATGTTGATGACACCCTCGATTCTATCTTTAGCAGTGACATGGCTATTGGTAAATATGTTGCACAACGTGCAGGAATCGGCATCAACGCAGGTCGA
>Ga0181390_1000240_pt1 | contig 23710 bp, 30 predicted proteins | sample 13SPOviralmetaG_FD_130085 | JGI IMG/M metagenome (GOLD analysis project Ga0181390, IMG submission 130085) | Marine viral communities from the oligotrophic San Pedro Time Series (SPOT) site, San Pedro Channel, CA, USA - 13 SPOT_SRF_2010-07-21 | ecosystem: Environmental > Aquatic > Marine > Strait...
AAGTTCTTAATAAAAGAAAATACTTTTACCTGTTTTTCAGTTAAACCATATTGCATATTGATTACCTAAAATTGGTCATCCCATGGATCTGCAGCTGGTTTGCTTGCACCAGTAGATACACTTTTTTTAATAGTAACTTTTAAAGATTTATCTTCTTGTATCCATGCTGCTGGTTCACACCAAACATCTTGACCATCCATTTTAATAGTAAAATTTTTTCTGTAAGGTTTACCAGTTTTCTGATTTATCTTATCACTATCAACTGAGACAAAATCTGGTTTACTGTCTCCAGGAGTTTTATCTGGATTTCTTTTCATAGAAAAAGTAGTAACCCAATTTGGGTCTTTTGGTTTAGTCGTCATTTTTATTAGCCTCCGATTAGTTGCTTTTTTTTATCCTTGCACGCCTGGACAATTTCCATAGCTTTTGCAGAATTAGTTATTGTGAGCTGCTTTAAGTATTCTTTATTGTCTGACATCAGCTCTTTTAAATTTGCTTGTTGACTTGTGTTTGCAATTCTTTCTAAAATTATTGCTGCTTGATCTAACTTAACTTCTGAATTTAATTTATTTTCTGGAGGCAGTTCTTCTGCTGAGTAAACTTCTCCATGTATGTTTAATGCTTTTAGTACAGCTCTATCGACAGCTCTTTTTTCTGCTACTGAGACAGGATAGGGGAAGTCATTATTTAATGGAGAACACTCTCCAAGTGATGAAAATCTTTTATTATTATAAACTGCTAAACCTTTTACTACTGCGCAGCCTTTAGTTATATCGCAGCTCTTTAGATCTATATCTGTAGTAATACCATATTCGTAAGCTAGTCTTTCTACTTCTAAATGTTTTATAATATATTTTTTCTTATCATCACTTAACCACATCCCACCATTAGATTTAATTTGTTCTAATCTTTTTTTTAAATTAGTTGGAAAGTTAATTACTCTAGTCATATTTTTTATCTCCGATTTCCAGGCTGTTACTTAGAGAAAAGTTGCCGCTTTTAGAACTAGGTAACGCCTGGTCATCTTCATTAGTTAAGTAACCAAAGAGAGATAAAGATAAAAAGATCACGAAAACAACAAGGGATATGTAAAAAAATCGCGATCTTTTATTTTTTTTCTTAACTAATTCTGGGTACACATACAATTCTTGTACGTTTAAAACTAAAGGATCTTCTCTTAATTTTTTCAAGATTGACCCCACAATTCTTTTGCTTTGTCTAAATGATCTCCCATACCACGCCAAAAATAATGACCGAAGTCTGGGAATATATCTTCCACCCAAGTATTCTTACCTGCGTGTTTCTCCATAATTTTTTCACGATTGCTGCATACAATCTTCATCTTATTTAATAATAGTTTTAAGTTTTCTGGTTTAAGATCATCGCAATTATCTTCATTAAATAAATTGTAACCTTCTTCATGGACCACCAATAAGTTTGGTTTCTTACCAGTTGCCAGAAAATAGAAAGCCACCTGGAGTAAGTGTTCGTTCCATCCAAGATAACCTTCATCAATTTTTGGTAATGAATAAGAGCTGGTTCCGTCTTTACGCGGTCGATTTTTTTTACGCCATTTTGTTTTTAATTCTATGAACTGATCGGCATCCTCAAAATCCACTCTACCTATCATTGGCAGCACACAATCTGGCAACATCAGCTCCACAGATCTTTCACATTCTATTTCCCCCTTGAGACCAACTTCTCTAAATCCTTTTTTAAATTGATCGAATAGTAATGCTAAACCTTTTCTATTTACATCATGTTGGATCTTGTCATCTTCATTTGCTGGACCATACTGATTAAATTTTTCAATAATTTTTTCAAATACTTTTCTAGTTGGTGGAATTGGTTTTTTTGTTAAGCCTTTACCTTTTTCATATTCCCAAATAAAATTACCAAATTCTAACTGACCCATATCTCCGATACACACACCAGAAAACATTTTAGAATTTATTGGTAGATCTCTTCGTTCTTCTTGAGTTAGATATAAATATTTGTAACCCCACATATCATCTGAGGTGTTAGCTTGTGATGGCGAGTGATGATTTATTTTATAAAGTTTTACCCATTCTGGTAATTCAGTTATGCCTGTAATAAATTCTGCTATTGCTTTTTCTGCTGCTTGTTCTTTTGAAATCATAAATCAAATCAATAGAACAATTCATAAACATTTATGGATAACAGTAAATACTAATTATGGATAAATAGGGAATATTCCCAACTAGGTTGTGTATTTCTGCTGCAATAGTTGTGGATTAAATTTTACTTTTACTGGTACAGCTATTTCTAGGTCATCTTCTGTAAATTTATGACAACCAGGTTTTACTGGTTCTCCTGTTAATGGGTTCATAACTGAAAAAGTATAATCTGAATTAGCTTTTAATATTCCAATAACATCGGATACATCATGTTTTTTACCTACTTTTTTTTTAAAAGATTTTGATGCAGTACAGTAACAATATTTACCAAGAGCGCCACTACTCCATTTTTTTACTTTTGGAATATCAAATAAATAAACTTCTCCATCAACATGAGATCCAGGAATATTAACTTGAATAGCTCTAACATTTTCATTGTAGTATTCAAATGGGATTGTAATTTTATGTTGATCTTCTTTGTCGTACATTTTTACATTGTAGCTTGAATTAACATACCATCTTAAAACTATTTCAGATCTTGGTTGGTATATTTCTACTGGGTGTACGTTTAAAATTTTAGCAATCGCTACTGCATTATCCCAATGGATTTCTCTACTGTCATTGGACCATCTACTGATTGTAGTTTTATCTCTTTGTAAAAGACGAGCCAAATCTTGTTGGGTCATATCTTTTTCAATTAGTAATTTTTTTAATAATGCCATTGTTTTTTTATCGTGGTTATCTGCACCCACAATGTCATTTTTAATAACTGTGAATTTGTTTTTTATTGTCATAATGTCAACGTATTATCAAGTATTTAATAAGTCAACAGTTCCCGTGTAATACATTTGCAAGTTGTTAAATTAATATAGTTATCCCGTTTTATACATAACTTAATTCCGCATATTCATTGACAATAAGGTAAGGATAAATACAAACGATTTTAATGAAATTAGAAGAATTTAGAAAAAAAAAAGGTTTTTCACATAAAGAATTAGCAAAGTTTTTTGGTCTTACTGGGGTTTCTCCAGAGAGTACAGTTTGTAGATGGTGTGTTGGAGATCGTATTCCGCGACCCAAGTACATGGATCTAATTAAATCTAAAACAAAAGGCAAAGTATTACCATCTAGTTTTTATGGCTAAACAAAAGATAACAGGAACGATTGCTGATTACCCATTTGTAGAAGTTAAATGGTTGGATTGTATTGCTGATAATTCCTGGATGACAGTATCAAGAGCCTTAAAAATTGAGCCAGCAATTTGTATAAGCAAGGGTCATCTCCTGGTTAGAAACAAAAAAGTAATCACAATATTTGCAGACTATTCTTATGACATGGAGGATGGATCTTTAACTGTAGGTAATACAAACACTATTCCTGGCGGTTGGGTACAGGATGTAACGGAGATTATTTTTAACAAATGACAGAATTAACGCCAGCTCACTTTCATGTGATTGATAAGAATAAAGCTAAGTCAAAAGAAACTGATAATTTTAAAAAAGAAATAGATAGGCTGAGCGAAGAAAACAAAAATTTAAAAACAATAATTGATGGTTTGCAAAAAGAAAATAAGCAGCTGAAAGATCCTCTCAATGGTTTCCGTAAGGATGGTGGATTATGAACTTAAAAATATTAAGTTTAGGAGCTGGAGTACAATCATCAACTTTAGCATTAATGATGGAAAAGGGATTGGTCCCGAAACCAGATTATGCAGTTTTTTCTGATACCCAGGGAGAGCCTAAAGAAGTTTATAATTGGTTAGAGTGGTTAAGATCACAACTTTCATTTCCAGTATTAGTTATATCTGCTGGTTCTCTTCCAGATGATTTAAGAAAATCTAATAGAGATGAATATGTAAGAGGAGCAACAATTCCAATGTTTACCAGAAATAAAAAAACTGGAAAAAAAGGAATTATTCGTAGAGCTTGCACATCAACTTATAAAATAGAACCTATTACAAAAAAGATAAGAGAAATATTGGGAGTGCCTAAAGGCAGAAAGGTTCCTAAAGAGCATCATGTCCAGCAATTTTTTGGAATTTCCAGGGATGAGCCACAAAGGATGCGGACTAGCTCATACCATTATATAACTTTTAATTATCCATTAATTGATCTTAAAATTACCAGGCAAGGCTGTAAAGATTGGATGAAAGAAAATGGTTATCCAGAGCCTCCTAGATCTGCTTGCACATTTTGTCCATATCACGACAACACCGAATGGCAAAATGTAAAAGCTAACAAAGAGGAATGGGAACAAGTATTAAAATTAGATGAGGATTTAAGAACGGGATTGCGTGGAACTAATAGAACCGAAGTAGAATATTTTTTGCATAGATCTGCCGTACCTTTAAAGGATGCGGATCTGACTATTAAAAAGAAAGATGACGAACCTAGTTTGTTTGATGGAATTTGTGAAGGAATGTGTGGAACGTAATGGCGCGAGATATTTATTTTAAAGATGTAAAATTTTCGGATTATAGTTTATGGCATCGTGCTTTGCCACAGAAATTGGGTCTAATCGATATGGATGGAGTGGGGATCTGTTTAAGATGTAAGGAGCCATTGTATCTAAAAGAAACAGCATTTGATGTTGGACAACCCTGGAAAGCTACAACAACGACAGCCAAGTTAGCCAGGATGTGTGGATTACCAAGTTTCCTGGTTTTTTATAAAGTCAAAGGTAACAAAGTTATAGGCTTTAGAGTGCAACAGCTAACACCAGAGAAGGGTTCAGAGGTAAACCTTACCCCAGAGGCATGGGTTCAAGCTATGGAGCTGCTACAGGATCGACACAATATGGTTTGCACCAAGAAGGATCAAGCATGAGTTTATATTTTGTGGGGGATCTAAATATTTTGGCGGATGATCGATTATCTGCACATGACAAATTAGTTTATTTCTGTTTGGTTAGTTACATGAATGTTAAGGATGGAAAGTGTCATCCAAGATACGCTACAATTAAGAAGCGAACAGGTATCAGTATTGCTGCCATTCAAAGATCAGTTAAACACCTTGCCAAGCTAAAGTTGATAGCTGTAAAACGCCTAAGTTCCACTAATTTATACTTATTATCGGGACAGAAAATATTGCAGGAAACAATCAAAAAAAGAGTGATAACTCTCTCTGAGGGGAGGGATATATCTCACAGAGGTGTATTAATAAAACCATCTTATAAAACTAATAATAGATTTAATAGAAGTAACTTTAACTATAATAGATCATCATCGACAGGGGGGGTTGCAAAACATTCTATAGAGTATAACGGAGAAAAGTATACGGAGTGTGGTCGCGAAGGTCATTATGTTGAATATAGCAACGGGAAAGGCGATCGGATCCAAAAACACTCATTTAAGAAAGACGAACCTATAAAAAAGTTTGATGCCGCTAGAAAGGCGGCTTTATGCGCATAATTACTGATAAATTAGTAACTTTGTTTGAAATTGCAGGAACTACTGAAAGATTGATGCCAGGAGTTAAAAAACCTAAAGCAACTGAGATGTACGATATTTTGGAAATGACTTATGATCGTAAAGATGATGGATATTGGAAATCAGAAGGTAAGCTGAAATTGAGAGCTAATTCCAAACAAATTACCTGCTGGGAGATAGCTATTGATTTACTTGGTAAGATCCCAAAATTAGAAGATCGAAGGCTGATCTGGGCGCGAGCCATGAGATATTCCTGGGTTATCCTTGGCAAGCGATTTGGCTGCCATCGAGTTACAATTAAGAAACGATACAGAGCTGCGATCCTGGATCTTGAAATTAGCCTGGATAAACAAACAGTAGACAAGATAGACAATTTTTTATAAAGAGAAAGATAACTTGTGGTAGGTAAGCCTTTACACAAAATACAATGTGAAAGTTACACAAGATCAAGTAACTTTACTAAACAATGTAGATGCAAAGGTTACTTTCAAAAAACTTCGAAAAAATTTAGATGTAAATATCATGGAGGTTTCTCTGAGGGACCAACATCAATCGAAGGTAAATTAAAAGCATTAAAGAATTTAAAACCTTTTAAAAATAAAACTGAAGCAGAATTATTATCATGGATCAAGCTGAAGAAATCTGTAAACGATTAGAACTTGGAGAACCTTTATCCAGGATCTGTAAAGATAAATCGATGCCAGATACTTCAACTGTCTACAGGCATTGTAGAGAGGATGAAGAGTTACAAAAAAAGATTATGAACGCCAGGCAAACTGGAGTGTTCACTTTGTTAGATCAGATCTCAGAAGATATGCAGATCCCAAAGACACCACAAGAGACACATTTCTTAAGAGAGAAGTGGAGCCACATTCGATGGCTTGCAACTAAACTTGCGAGCAGCACATTTGGAGAGAAGTCTAAACAAGAAGTTAAACAAGATACAACATTAACTATATCATGGGGGAGACCGAGCGATGATAAAAAAGATTTATTACAAGCTAAAGAAATTATTGAGCAAGTGGATCAGCAAGATACAAAGAAGTTATCAGCAGCTGATTGATAAAATGAATTTGTTTTAACTGTTTGGTTTGCTGAACTGGTTGATAAGTTGGTTCTTTGTAGCCAACGCAGTCATCCTCGGGCGCGCGATATGGAGTTCTGATCCTGGCGCACACTCTCGATACCAGTTCGATAGCTAAAAAGATTAATGTTTACGCTAATAGTCGACAGGTATTGTACCTATCGACCCTGTTTTTTGCATATAAAAAGCGGAACAAAGCAGGAACATTGGGGGGTATACCCCGAAACTCGGGCGCGTTTTGTAAGTATATATAAATAGGAAGATCAACACACAGCCACACACATACAGATGGATAAGGATAAGAAAAATAAATTTATAACTGCGATGGTATTTTTGGCAGAAGATACAAACGGATTGGTTATCCACTTAAATGGTTTTGATAACGAAAGACACGCTAACAGTTTCGTAAAAGATTTAATGAAAAACTCGGGGATAGAATATAATTCAATATTGGATATGGCTGACTTACCCACATTACATTAATGCACATAGAAATACCATATACACCGAGACCGCTGCAAGCGATGCTGCACAATGAATTGGATAAGCATAGATTTGCAGTTCTAAATTGTCATAGACGATTTGGAAAAAGTATTCTTATCATCATGCACCTTATAAAGAAGGCGCTGACAAATGAGAAAAAGAACCCGAGATATTATTTGATTGGACCAACATTCGTTTCAATCAAAAGGGTTTGTTGGGATTATTTAAAACAATACGCTGGATGTATTCCAGGTACTACGTTTAATGAAACTGAGCTGCGTTGTGATTTGCCGAATGGAGCTAGAATAACTTTACTGTCAAGTGAGGATCCAGATAAAATTAGAGGGATCTATGCTGACGGAGTTTGTATTGACGAGTGCAGCCAAATGAACCCAGTTCTTTGGAATGAAATTTTGAGACCCGCTCTATCTGACAGAAAGGGTTTCGCATATTTTATTTCCACTCCACAGGGGATGAGTAATATTTTCTATGATCTATACCAACACGCTTTGGGAGATCCACAATGGCTAGCCTATACAGCAAAAGCCAGCCAGACAAATATTATCGACCAGGAAGAGTTAGACGCTGCTAAAGCGCAGATGGGAGATACGAAGTATAAGCAAGAATTTGAGTGCGATTGGATAGCGAACATCGAGGGATCCATATATGGGGATATAATTAAAAAGCTCGAGGAAGATAAACAGATTACTAGAGTTTCTTATGACCCAGCTCTCGAAGTTCATACTGCATGGGATTTGGGTCTTGATGACCTAACTGTAATAATTTTTTTTCAATTACTGGGAAACCAAATATTGATTATTGATTATTACGAAAACAATCGAGAAGGCTTGCCGCATTATGTTCAAGTCGTAAAGAATAAAGATTATGTATATGGCGAACACTATGCGCCATGGGATTTAGAAATTACAGAATTCTCATCTGGTAAGACCAGGAAAGAGGTTGCTTACCAATTAGGAATTAGGTTTAGAGTTTTACCTAAGTTAAATTTAGAAGAAGGTATACACAGTTTAAAAATGCTTTTACCAAAATGCTGGTTCGATGCAGATCAAGCCAAGCCGCTGGTAGATGCGCTTAGACAGTACCATCGAAAATATAACGAAAAAATGAAAATGTTTGGAACTAAACCAGTTAGAGATTGGTCAAGTCATGCGTGCGATGCTGCAAGATATATGGCTATGTCTATAACTGATTTACCAAGAAAAAAAATTGCAGCTCAACAAACTGCAGTAAACGATTACACAATACACGGAGATTAATTATGGGATCAATATTTAAACCAAAGATGCCGCCAATGCCTGCAATACCAGCTCCAGAACCTTTGCCAGAACCACCAAGTTTTGAAGATGAGGAAAGAGCTGCTGAAGTTGCTGAGAAAAGAAGAAAAGTTTTGCAAAATAGAAAAGGCAGAAGATCAACAATATTAACAGGAGCTGACGGATTAGAAGATGACGACAGCACCATTAAAAAGAAAACATTACTAGGAGACTAATATGGGTGGAGCAGCAGGAGCAGGCGGATCAGATAGATCAGACGAAAAAAAAGTAGATACTTACGCGGATCAATTAAAAACAATTCAAAAGAAAAAAAGTAAAACTGAAAAAGATAAATTTGGTTATACAGTTCCTAAAAAGAGATCTTTTGTACCTCCTAGTATTGCAGTAGCAAAAGCTATTTTTAAAAATCCTATTGATAAACTTAATCTTAATAGAAGAATGAAGTTTGCTAATAAAAATAATATTAACTTACAAGGTTTAAGTACCGAAGAAATTTTATCAAAAGATTTTAAATCTAAGTTAGATGAAAAAGGTTATACAAGAGAAGTGCCTACTGGAAACAATAATGGTGGGAATGATAATAATAATACTATCCTATCAACAGCTCCAGTAAGAAATGTTGCTGCAGAAGCTCCAACTGCTATGGAAGTATCACAAGCTCAATCTACCAATAGCACAGAATATTCAGCAAGTGAGAAAAAAATTCAAACAAATAAAAAAGGTAGAAAAGATAACTTACTTACATCCGCACAAGGGTTAGGAAAAAATAATCTAATAATTAAGAAGAATAAATTAGGAGCAGCTTAATATGGCTATTAATCAAAAAGCAAAACAAGTTATTGAAAAATACGAAACATTAAAGGCTCAAAGATCTACCTGGGAAGATCATTGGCAAGATATAGCTGATTATTTCCTACCTAGAAAATCAAACATTACAGTAAGGCGTACGAAAGGCGATAAGAGGCATGACCAATTATATGATGGAACTGCCACGCACGCGCTTGAATTGCTCTCAGCGAGTCTAAATGGGATGCTAACCAATACAATTTCGCCTTGGTTCGTTCTTAAATTCAGAAGTGAAGCGGTCAACCAGGATGACGAGGCTACTGAATGGTTAGAAAGCAGCGCAAAAATTATGCAGCAAGTATTTGCTAGATCTAACTTCCAGCAAGAAGTGTTCGAAATGTACCATGAATTATTAGCATTTGGTACTTCTGCTATGTTTATTACAGATGATGTTAAGGATGATTTAAGATTTAAGACTATCCATATTTCAGAGATCTTTATTACAGAGAATGAAAAAGGCATGGTTGATTGCCTAGTTAGAAAGTTTCATCTTAAAAATAAGAATATACCTTCAATGTACCCAGATGCGGTATTACCTAGAGCTTTAGAACAAGCAATACAGAATAAACCATACGATGATTGCGTTATTATTCATTCAGTACATCCATCCGATAATCCAATGGGTTATGAAAATAAAGATAATATGGATTTTATTTCTTGCCATGTTCATCCAGAAACAGGAACTATTCTTAGAGAAAGTGGATTTAAAGAGTTTCCGTACGTTGTTCCAAGATATTTAAAATCTTCATCAAACGAAATTTACGGAAGATCTCCAGCCATGAACGCGCTCCCTGATACGAAGATGTTGAATACAATGTGTAAGACTACAATTAAAGCTGCACAAAAACAAATCGACCCACCTTTAATGGTTCCCGATGATGGTTTTATTTTACCAATTAGAACTGTACCAGGTGGATTAAACTTCTATAGATCTGGAACCAGGGAAAGAATTGAACCATTAAATATTGGATCCAATAATCCTTTAGGTATTCAAATGGAAGAACAAAGAAGAAAAGCAATTAGAGAAAACTTCTTTGTCGATCAGTTAATGACAGTACAGGGTCAAAACATGACCGCTACTGAGGTTATGCAAAGAACTGAAGAGAAGATGAGATTACTTGGTCCAGTATTAGGTAGATTACAATCTGAGTTCTTGCAGCCATTAATAACTAGAGCTTTTAATTTATTATTAAAAAATAATAAACTTCCGCCAATACCAGAAATGTTAGGCGAGCAAGATATTGAAATCGAATATGTATCTCCATTAGCTAAAGCACAAAAAAGCCAAGAACTATCTTCTGTGATGCGTGGAATAGAAATATTTGGATCTCTACAAAATGTAGCTCCAGTTTTTGATTATGTAGATATTGATGGTTTAGTAAATCACATTAAAGATGTTTTAGGTTTACCAGCTAAGATGATGAAATCAAAAGCACAAGTACAAGAACAACAACAACAAAAACAACAAATGGAAATAGAACAACAACAATTACAACAAGCTCAACAAGTTGCCGAGGCTGCTGGTCAAATAGCTCCAGCGCTAAAGGCGGTTGAATAATGACAGAGAAAGATCTCAAACAATTACAAGTAGACTATCAAACAGTTTTTAAATCAGAAGCAGGCGCACGCGTGTTAGATGATTTGAAAAAAAGATGCAGCTTTCATACAACTACGCATATTAAAGGCGATAGCCATGAGAGTGCATTTTTAGAAGGAACAAGATCAGTAGTCTTGTTCATTAATAATATGCTCAATAAAAAGGAGAAATAATGAGTGATAATCAAGAGGTAGCAGCACCAGTTGAAAATACTAATTCGGTACTGTCTGGAGACCCTGTAGAAACAACTCCAACAGAAACAAACACAGATTGGAAAGCAAGTCTTTCTGATGATTTAAAAGCCGACAAATCTTTAGAAAATATAAAAGATATTGAAAGCCTGGCGAAAAGTTATGTTCATGCACAAAAAATGGTAGGAGGAGATAAGATCCCTGTACCTAATAAATTTGCAACTGAAGATGATTGGAAAGCTGTTTACGAAAAATTAGGCAGACCAGAAACTCCAGATGGATATAAATATGAATTAGGAGAAGATGCTAAGATTAATGAAGAAGCATTAAAAGTATTTTCTGACCAAGCACACAAACTTGGTTTACTTCCTACTCAAGCTGAAGGTGTCGTTAAATTTTATAATGATATGGTGGCTCAAGATGAGAATAGTGCTGAAACAACTGCAGTAGCTGCAAGAGAACAAGCTCAAACTGATCTTAAAAAAGAATGGGGTGGAGCGTATGACCACAATCTTACAAGAGCTGCAAGTGTTGCAAAGCAAGTAGTTGATGCTGATTTTTTAAATATACATTTAGAAGATGGATCTAAACTTGGAGATCATCCAATGATGATTAAAGCATTTGCTACGTTAGCTGATAAGATGGGAGAAGATAATATTGTTCAAGCATCTGGACCAGCTTACATGACACCAAATCAAATTGAAAAGCAAATTGGAGAACTTACACAATCGGGTTCTGCGTATTGGGATAAAAATCATCCTAATCATCAATTAGCTATTGAAGAGGTTTTGGCTTTACGAGAACAAAAGAATAACGTATAGCTAAAAAATTATTAGGATAATCGAAAGACCCTAGTTGACACCAGGAAAGCCTGGGATCCAGAAGATCTAAAATTGAGGAGCGACCCGTGAGGATAATCATCCGATTACATTAACAATCACAAACCTAAAAAGGAGACAAATATGTCTACTCAAATAACAGAAGCATTTGTTGAACAATATTCATCAAATGTAAGTATGCTTTCTCAACAAATGGGAAGTAAACTAAGAGGTGCTGTGGATGTGGAAACTATTAGAGGGAAAAATGCTTTCTTTGACCAAATTGGCGCGACCGCGGCAGTTGCTCGGACTTCAAGGCACGGAGATACTCCTAGAGTAAATACACCACACAGCAGAAGAAGAGTTAGCCTTTCAGATTTCGAATGGGCTGATTTAATCGATGACTTAGATAAAGTAAGAATGTTGGTAGACCCAACTTCTAACTACGCAAAAGCTGCGGCAGCTGCTATGAACAGAACGATTGACGATCAAATCATTTCTGCTCTAGGTGGATCTGCTGATACAGGCGTAGCTGGAGGAACTGCGGTTGTATTACCTTCATCTTCTAAGTTCTCAACTGCACAACAAACTGATGGTTTAACTATTGCTAAACTTTTAGAAACTAAATATTTCTTTGATAATGGCGATATAGACCCATCTTTAAAAAGATACTTTGTGTGTGGTCCGAAACAAATCCAAGATCTATTAGCTACAACTGAAGTTAAATCATCTGATTTCAACACAGTTAAAGCTCTAGCTCAAGGCGATATTAATTCGTTCTTAGGATTTGAGTTCATCATGTCAACTAGATTAAACAATGACGCTACAAACACAGACGATAGATTGTGTTTTGGTTTCACTCAAGATGCAATCAAATTAGCTATTGGTTCTGAGCCAAAAGCTAAGATTACTGAAAGAGATGATAAATCTTACGCGACACAGGTTTACTATTCAATGGCATTAGGTGCTACTAGAATGCAAGAAACTCATGTATTCCAAGTACCTTGTGATGAGTAATAGTCATTAGAAATTTTAGGCGGGGGAAGCGAGAGTGGATCCCGCCTAGAGTGCATGAAGAAGATCGATAAACCAAAACTTGTTACTCACTTAAAAAGTGGCAACTATATTTATAGATATGTTTTAGTAGATCGATTTAAACACGACAGCAAAAATCATTATGGTTTTGATGTTAAGGAAGAAAAAACTGAACAAGAAATATTTGCTTTAGTTACACCAAGAAAATTAAGACGAAAGTATATTATTAAAGATGGTAAAAAAAATTCATCAGAATAGTAAAGGCGGATTAAGCGAAAGAGGTAGACAGTTCTTTAACAAAAGAGATGGATCTAATTTAAAAAGACCAGTTAGCTCTGGCACAAACCCAAGACGTGTATCTTTTGCAGCGCGCTTTGCAGGAATGTCTGGGTCAATGAAAGATAAAAACGGCAAACCAACAAGATTAGCATTAGCATTAAAAGCATGGGGATTTGGTTCAAAAGAAGCTGCTGCTAGTTTTGCAAAAAATAATAAAAAAGCATAGGAGTAAAAATGTCATACGGAAGTAAAAATAGTTTGGTTAAAAATATAAACAACAGAAAAAAAAAGGGGATCAGCCGATCTAAAAAAAATTCAACAATTTCTAAAAAGTCTTACACGGCTTTACAAAAAGGATGGAAATAATCAATGGCTAGTGTCGTTCAAATGTGTAACTCTGCATTAAATCAGCTGGGAGCTGCGAGTATAACTTCTCTTACTGATAATTCTAAAAATGCTAGATTATGCAACGAAAGATATGAAACTATTAGAGATGCAGTATTTAGATCTCATCCATGGAACTCTTTAATTAAAAGACAACAGTTAGCACAAGACACAGCTACACCAGCCTGGGGTTTTAAATACCAGTTCACTTTACCTTCAGATAGTTTGAGAGTTTTAGCAATCGATGCTTACAATTCTGATTACAAAGTAGAAGGTAGAAAAATACTATCTAATGAAAGTACAATTAAATTAATTTATGTTTCAACAATAACAGATCCAAACGAAATGGATGTTTTATTAAGAGAAACTATTTCAGCAGCTTTAGCAGCAGATCTTGCTTATTCAATTACAGCAAACTTACAAGTATCTGGATTGATGGCAGAAAAATATCAAGCTAAACTTTCTGAAGCAAGACACTCTGATGCGAGCGAAGGTTACAATACAGATCCTCGTAACGGAAACACCGATCAAGTTATATCTGAAGATTTTATAAACAGTAGATACTAAATATGGGAAAACAACTATTAAGTATCCCTAGCTTTACGGCTGGGGAAATGTCATCTTCTATGCAGGGAAGAACTGACTTTCAGAAATATTTTAATGCAGCTACGCGTATTGAAAACTTTGTAGTTTTACCTCATGGACCAGTAACTAGACGACCAGGTACTTATTTTACAGCTGAAGTTAAAACAAGCTCATTAAAAACAAGACTTATTCCATTTACATTTTCAACTGAACAAGCCTATATTTTAGAATTTGGTAATCAATATATTAGATTTTATAAAGATGATGGACAAATCCAATCTAGTGGATCTGCTTATGAAATCTCATCTCCATATTTAACTGCTGAACTATTCAATATAAAATTTGCGCAAAGTGCTGACGTTATGTACTTATGTCATCCCAACCATCCCGTTCGTAAACTTTCTCGTACTGGGCATACTTCCTGGACAATAACAGAAATAGAATTTACTGATGGACCATACTTAGATCTTAATCTTTCAGACACAACTTTAACACCATCTGGTACTACTGGATCAGTAACTATTACTGCATCTGCTACTACTGGTATCAATGGAGGATCTGGTTTTTTGTCTACAGACGTTGATCGATTTGTTTATTTAAGTAATGGTTATGCAAAAATTACAGCAGTAGGATCTACAACATCTGTAACTGCTACAGTTAAAAATGATTTTGATAATACTACAGCAACTAAAGATTGGAACTTAGGAGCTTTTTCTGAAACTACTGGTCATCCATCTGTAGTTAGTTTCTTTGAACAAAGATTAGTATTTGCAGGAACAACTAATAATCCTCAAACAATGTATTTTTCTAAATCTGGAGACTATGAAAATATGACTTCGGGTACAGCTGATGATGCTGCTATGGTTTATACAATCGCATCCAATCAAGTTAATGCTATCCAGGCGATGAAAGCTACAAGAACTTTAATCGTAATGACTACAGGTGGAGAGTATGCTGTATCTGCGGGATCTGGAAGTGCAATTACACCTACAAATATTTCAATCGTAAAACAATCTAACTATGGATCTTCTAATGTAGATGCTTTGTCTATTGGTAACGCAACTATATTTTTACAAAGAGCAAAAAGAAAAATTAGAGAACTAGCTTATAACTTTGATAGTGATGGTTATGTTGCTCCAGATTTAACTATACTTGCAGATCATATTTCAGAAACAGGTATTATCCAAATGGATTACCAACAAGAACCATACTCTGTTGTATGGGGAGTAAGATCTGACGGAGTATTAATTGGTTTAACTTATAATAGATTAGAGAATGTCGTAGCCTGGCACAGACACGTTATTGGTGGAAAATCAGATACAGGTAAAACTGTTAAGCAACAAAAAATTACTTTTACATCTAATTCAACAAACGTAAATACTACAAACAACACAATCACTTTAACTGGTCATGGTTTATCAACTGGAGACCAAGTTTATTATTATGCAGCATTAAATGTAATTGGTGGATTATCTAATTCTAAAGTTTATTATGTTATATCTGTAGATGCTAATACAATAAAACTTGCAAGATCTACATCTGGAGCTAGCGCAGGTACAGCAGTTTCTTTAACTTCAGCTCCTGGATCCGATACAACTCAATTTATTTATCAAGGTGTAAATATTAACAATAACTTTTTATTTATATCTAATCATGGTTTTAAAACTGGAGATCATATTTTTTATGATAATTCTGGAACAGCTATTACAGGTTTATCTGAAAACACTAAATATTTTGTATCTAAAATAGACGATAATCAAATACAATTATTTACAGATGAAAAATTAGATACAGTTGCTAATATTACTTCAGCTCACACATCAGAACAAACAGACAAAATTTTATCCCATGCTAAAGTTGAAAGTGTTGCGGTTATTGATGGCGATAACGATGAAGATCAAGTTTGGCTTGTTGTTCAAAGATATATTAATGGTGTTACTAAAAGATATGTAGAATATTTTACTCCATTTGAATTTAATAAAGATCTAACTTCATTTCATTTTTTAGATAGTGGTCTTACTTATAATGGTGGGGAAACTAGCAGCTTAACTGGACTTACTCATTTAGAAGGGGAGACAGTATCTATTATTGGAGAAGGATCCGTACAAAATTCTAAAGTTGTAGGATCGGGTGCAGTTAGCCTGGACACGGCTATTGAAGAGGCAACAGTAGGATTATTATATTCTTCTGATCTACAAACAATGAGATTAGATGAAGGTTATACTGAGACAACACAAACTAAAACTAAAAGAGTTTACGATTTATCTGTAAGATTTTTAGATACTATAGGAGCTAGTGTTGGACCAGACGCTGATACATTAACATCAATCGATTTTAGAGATAGTTCAGCAAGTATGGATTTACCTGTACCATTGTTTACTGGCGATAAATCTATTGAGTTCGATGTTGGACACGGAACAGAAGGATTAATTTATATCAAACAACCACAAGCGCTGCCAATGACTATCCTTGGTATCTATCCAAGATTGGAGACAGAAAGTGTCTAAAATTGAATTTGTATCTTTTGAAAACGACCATGCAAAACAAATCCTAGATCAAGGATTAAACCAAGAGTTATTAGAATTTAAACCAGAACATAAAAAGTATTCTTTGTACTTAAAAGAAATTGGAATGTCATTTACAGGATTATTAAATAATAAACCTATTGTGGCAGGAGGGATTTTTCCTCTCTGGGAAGGCACAGCTGAGGGGTGGGTCTTAGCTACTAAAGAAATAAATAACTATCCAATAACGATTTCAAAAGTTATTAAGCAAAGAACGGATATGATGATAAAAAATAATTTTATCAGAAGATTACAAACATCCGTTAAAGCTGATTGCGATACAGCAATACGATTTGCTGAGTGGCTAGGTTTAAAACAAGAAGGTTTAATGAAGGCTTATGGTCCAGATGGAGAAGATTTTTACAGATATGCGAGGGTTATAAAATGAGTTTTTTCGGAGATATATACGCAGGTAAAGCGCAAGCAAGAGCAGCAGAATTTAATGCAAAAATAGAAGAGCGTAACGCTGAGATAAAAAGATTAGAGGCAAAACAAATAATGACTGCGCATAACGCGTACACTTTGCCTAAGTTTGATAAAACAGTTGAAGAAATCCAGGGAGCTACAAGAGTTGCTTATCTAGCAAGTGGTGCTGAAATATCTGGAACACCTGTTGAGGCTTTATATGCCAATGAATTAGAGTTGCAAACTGACAGAGATATTATGGATTACAACGCACAAAACGCAGTTGATAGAGCAAACAATGAAGCAATTATGATGAGAGCAAATGCAGATCTCGAAAGATTTAGAGGCAAGGTAGCTAAGAAAGCTAGTTACTACGCAGCTGGTCAAAGTTTATTAAATACTGCTGGAATGTTTATGGGGTAATTAATGGCAATTAAATTATACAAATCACAATTAGAACCAACAACTCAATCATCAAATGTGTTGGATCCAAGAAAAATATCTATGTCTGAAGCAGGTGCTGTAGGTAGAGCTTTCAAAGGTTTTGCTAGCGCTGGCGAAAAACTTTACGTCAAACACCAAGAAATCAAAAGTGAAAAAGAAGTTTTAGAAAAAATTAAAACTGTAATGAATGGCGAAAATGGTTTGGCTGCTGCTAAATTAAATGCAGTACAAATGGATGATCCAGACAAAGCTATGGCTTATTACAACAATGAAATTGAAAAAGTTAAAAATTCTACTGCTGATTTTACAGGTTTATTTTCTAAGAAAAAATTTAATACTTGGTTGACTAAACAATCAATAGAAGATGGTAACACAATTAAAGTTAAATCTACTGCAAATCTAATTGAAGGTAGAAAAACAACTGAGCTTGAGTATTTAGAAACATTAAAAAAGAAAGTTATTTTTGCAGGTTCTGAACTTGAAAAAAATAATGCAACAATAGAATTAGAAACAAGATTAAACTCAACATCTAATACTGAATTATTTGGTGGTGGTATTGAAGATGTTAAAAGTGCAGTAGCAAAAGATATTGCATTTTATGGTTACAAAAGAGTACCATTAGATCAACAAGATCAAGCCTTAGAGTTAGCTAAAAAAGATGACCGATTATCTACAGATGATGTTTTAAAATTAGAAGCTCATTTTAATTCTAAATCAACAACTAGCAATCATTTAAACAAAGCTAATGTTTCACAAATGCAGACTAATATAGAAAACGGAATTAACATTAATGTTGATGAATTTAATACAGCTTTAGCTCTTGCAACCGCCAATAATGACGAGGCGACAATTTTAAAGTTAATGAAAATTCAAGAAGATGCTCCAATCTATGCTCAACTAAATACAATGTCTGTTTCTGAAATAGAAAACAGAATTAATATTTTAACTAATTTTAATAATACCAATAAAAAAGGTATGTCATTAAAAGATGCTAATAATTTAGAAATATCTAAAAAATATCTTGCTGCTCTATCTACATCTTTAGATAAAGATCCATTAACTGTTGCAAAAAATAAAGGCTTAGTTGAAATAGATGAAATAGGATTTGAACAATTATTAGAAGGTGGAGATATGTCATTATTTTCATCTAAAGTTAAATCAAGAATAGCTCAAGCAACTACTGTTGCAAATTTTTACAAAAGACCCATAAAATTTTTTACTGAAAACGAGGCTAAACAAATTACAGCTGCATTTGATAGTGCAACAAATAGTAATCAAGTTATTCAATTATCAACTGCTTTAGTTCAAGCATTTGGTGTAGATAGCGATATAGCTTTTAGACAAATATCCAAAGATAATACTTTCTTAGCACACATTGGTGGTCTTACTATGATGAACGATGGTGTTGCTGGTAAAAATGCTAAGTTAGCTATTGATGGATACTTACTGTCTAAAGAGCCAGATCTTGCAGACAAGTATAAAATGAAAAGTTCAGATACTGGTTTACTAAATGTTATTGGTAAATACAGCGAGGTATTTGGAGAAAACTTAGAAACTTTTAATAATGCAGTAGAAACTGCTAATTATATTTATGCAGCTCAATTAAAAAACTCTGGCAAAACTACTAAAAATTTTAAAGCTAGTGATTGGGAAAAAGCATTTAGTATGGCTGTAGGTGCAACAACAATAGAGAAATTTGGTTTTGATACTAAGATGGGTGGCTTTGATACTAACACTAGAGGTACAATGGTACATATACCACCTTGGTTGCCGAATGGTAAATTTGAAGATGTAGTAGAAAATTTTAAAACTGCTGAAGGTCAAGAATTATTTAAAAAAGCATCTACTAACGATCAGCTGCCAATGATTGATGGGGAAGAATTTACAGTTGACCAAGTATTTAAAGAACGAGATCCTTATTTTGTAAGTATTGGTAATGGTAAATATAAGATTGCTATGGGAGAAAACCCTAAAGAATTTGGCGGAGATCCAGAATACTTAATAAATTCAGATGGCGGTTTTTTTATAATTGATATTAACAAAATCAAAGCAGAAATAATTACAGGATTATAATATGAGTATTTTCTTTGATGAAGATAAAACTCTAACACCAGATAGTAATACAAGTGTTGCTAAAGGCGAGAGAACTAATTTTATGGAAAATGCTAGTTCAGCATTTACCGCTTTTAGAAGATCTGAGCTGTTTACATCTGAAAGAAATAACCTGGAAGAAGAATATATTAATATAGTTAATATATTACAAAAAGCAGGTCATACAGATATTGTCTCCCCGTTAGAACAAGAATTTAATCCATTTGTAGGAACTGGTATTGATGTATCAGACGAAAGTTTTTTTAAACCAAAAGAAGAGCTAGAAGCTAATTTTTGGAATAAAGTTTCTGAGCTACAAACTACTGACGAAAATTTAAAATCATTATTAATTGAAGCTGGATTAGATACTCCAGATAGTATGCAAGCAACTATAGCAAAGAAAGCTCATAGTGCTTGGAAAGAATATTCAGATATAAACGAAAGAGCTACTACTAAAGGTAAAATAGGTGGCTTTGGTGGTATTGCTGCAGGAGCTTTTACAGATCCTATTATGGCAGGAGCTGCAGTTGCATCATTTGGTTATTCTGTACCAGCAACATTTGGTGCTGCAGCATTAAGAGTTGCATACATGGAAGCAATTATTGGTGGTGTATCAGAAACATTAATACAATTAAAATCACAACCATACAGAGCTAAACTTGGATTTGAAGATGCTGGTTTAGAAACTGGTTTAAAAAATGTAGCCATGGTTACAGGTGCATCAGCTGCATTGTCTCCAGCATTTTTAGGTTTATTCAAAGCGTTTGGTAAAAGTATTGATGCAGGTAAAAAATTATTATCTAAAACTTCAGTAGAAGATTTACAAAAAATTCACAAAGAATTAGGAGATATTAATCCTAAATTTAAAGACAAAGCTCTTAATGATATTGAGATCCCTAAAAAAGATATACCAGATATTAATACTCCAATAGCTAGAACAGAACATAACGAAAGATTAAATACAGCTACAAAACAATTACAAGATGGAGAACCTGTAGATTTACCAAGAATTGAAAATAAAATTATATACCACGGCACAGACAAATATTTTAAAGAATTTGATCTAAATAAAACAGCAGATCAATCTATTTGGTTTACAGATGATATTGATGCTATCAAAGCTGGTACAGTAGGCGCTGCAGGTAAGGGTAATATAATTAAAAGAATTATTGATGAAAACAAAGTTAAATTAGCTACTCCAGAACAAGCTGATAAATATGTGGACCAACAGCTTATAGCTATGGGTTACGATGGAGTTAAGTTTTCAAAAGCTGAAGGTTATACCGAAACTAACTACAGAATATTTAATACAGAAAAATTAGATAAAACTGGATCTGTTCAATCTCCATCTGGTTTCAATAAAAACGAAACTAAATTAGCAGAAGATATTGAAGGGGTTAAAAATTTTGATGTACCTAATGAAGCAACTTTAAGAAATCAAGCCTCAAATATAGAAAGATCTGTATTTGATGTATCTACTTCTTCTTCCATTAAAAGTGTAGCTGGACAAGGCGCAGCAGCTAAAACATCTCCAACTGAATTATCAGATGCTAGCCAAACTTTATCTTTAGCATCCCAAAAAACAGACGCAACTCCAGTATCAGTTTTAGCTAATGCCAAAACAGTTCCGCCACTATTCCGTGGTTCAGATACAAGTAAGGTAGGTTCTAAAAGTGCCATAACTAATAAGGTAATATACCATACATCTGGCGATTTCAACGAGATTTACAAGACTTTATCTAGCAAATTAAAGGATGTAAAAAAAGATCTACAACCTATAGCAGATAGATTTAATGGCAAGTTTAAGGCAAGAATAAAAGAAGTAAAAGAATTAAATAAAAAAATTAATAAAGGTATCAAGCCAGAAAATATTTCAGATTATTTAGGTACTAGAATTTCAGTTAATAGCATTATGGATGCAAAAATGCTTATTAATGATTTAAACAAAGTTGTTAAATTTTTAAGTATAGATGATTTTTTAGATGATGCAGGTAGATCTTTAGAAAGTGGTTCAGAATATAGAGCTATTCATGCACAAGTATTAACTAAAGATGGTTTCTCGTTTGAGTTACAGGTTAGATTAATTGACTTAGATCCTTTAACTGAAAAATCACACGCTATTTATAAAAAAGTTAAGTTTCCAGAAAAAGAATATACAGATGCTGAATTTAAAAACATACTTAAAGAACAAAAATCTATTAATAAAAAATTAAAAGCTAAGTATTTTGAAATTAAAGATAAAGAGTTTTTAAAATTAAAAACAGATGATCCACTAGATCAGCCTATACCTATTGGACAAAGAATAGATGACGCTACTGGAGAGATAGTTCCATTAACTAAAACAGCAAGAGAATTGTTTGAAGAAGAAGCTAAAGATAAAACAATGCTAGAAAGATTGAAGGATTGCGTATGAGTGGTAGTAGTTTTAAACAATGTATTATTAATGGTGTTAAAGAAGGCTTAATTAGCGAAACACAAGCTCATAAATTAAGAACTAACTTAGAAGAGCTGCAAGAATTTTATCAAGTAAGAAAAGGTTTAGATAAGTCTGAGGCAGAAAAGTTAGCTGCTAAAGAAACATTGGACCAGGCTAAAATAGAATTTGCTGAAAAACTAAGATTTACTTTGTTACAAAAAGATAAGTTTAATGAAATGACTACTTTGTTTGCAACTTATAGAAATGCAAACGGAGAAGTAGATATAGCTAATGCTTATAGATCTATGCAAGCTCACGATATAGTTGCTAATACACCTAATATTGAAAGAACTGTTGATATTGAAAGAGGTAAAGCTCATCAACTAATGGCAGGATTATTAGATAAAATGAAATATAAATTAGGTGGTTTTCAAACAAAACTTCAAAAAACTAATCTTAAATTGATGGTTAGAGAGTTAATGGGAGAAAATACAGGTAATGTTAATGCCAAACAATTAGCTGACGCCTGGCGAGAAACTGCAGAACATTTAAGAAAAAGATTTAATAAATTTGGTGGTAAAATTTTATCAAGAAAAGATTGGGGATTACCACAAATACATGACAGTTTATTAGTTAGACAATCATCAAAAGCAGATTGGATCGATTATATTTTACCTAAACTTGATTTAGATAAAATGGTTAATGAAAGATCTGGTTTACCTTTTAATGACAAAACTATTAGAGAAGCATTAAGTGAAGTTTACGATAATATAGCAACTGAAGGGATGGCTACATTTAAGCCAGGTACTGCAGGATATGGCAGAGCTTTACATAATAGAAGAATAGATCATAGATTTTTAGCATTTAAAAGTGCGGATGATTGGATGGAGTATCAAGCTAGATTTGGATCTCCAGATCCTTTTAAAACTATGATGGAGCATATTAATGCCATGGCTAGAGATATTTCTATGCTTAAGATCCTTGGACCAAACCCAGACGCTACTCATACTTGGGCGCTAGGCATGATTAAAAAACAAATGAAGATAGATGCTGCAGCAGAAGCACAAGGTAAATTTAAAAGAAAAAAATTAAATAAATATAGAAATGAAGAAGATAGAACTAACGCTATTATTGAAAATACTAATAATTTATATGCTTATCACAAAGGTACATTACACAAACCTATTGATGGTTTTATGGGTAGAACTTTTGCTGCATTAAGACAGATATTAACTGCTGCACAATTAGGAGGAGCAGCTGTTATGACAATTACAGATTTTCATTGGTCAAGATTAACATCTAAATTTAATGGTTTACCTGCATATAAAGCAAATCAAGAAGCTCTTAAATTATTAAAAGAAGGTGTAAAAAAAGATAAAGCTATGGCAAGAACTGCTATTAGATTAGGTTTAATTGCTGAGCATTGGTCAACAGTAGCTGGTGTTGCTGCTAGATATTTAAACGAAGTAGATGCTCCTTTTTGGTCTAAAAGAGTTTCAGATGTAGTTCTTAGAGGATCTGGGTTATCTCATATAACTCAATCTGGAAGATGGGCGTTTGGAATGTCTATTATGGGAACGCTAGCTGAAGAAAGCGGTAAAGTATTTAATAAGTTAGATCCCAATTTA
>Ga0181390_1000244_pt1 | contig 23598 bp, 35 predicted proteins | sample 13SPOviralmetaG_FD_130085 | JGI IMG/M metagenome (GOLD analysis project Ga0181390, IMG submission 130085) | Marine viral communities from the oligotrophic San Pedro Time Series (SPOT) site, San Pedro Channel, CA, USA - 13 SPOT_SRF_2010-07-21 | ecosystem: Environmental > Aquatic > Marine > Strait...
GCGCGAGCTAAGGCTGTGTTGGGTAAGGACTTCAACGACTACAAGCGTATCGTCAACGCCATCTCTGATACCAGTCAGACGCAGGGCAGTAGCTTCTTCCAACTGGCAGTACGTCAGAAGGAATTAGGCACGCTAGGTGCTGTTGGCGCAGGCGTAGGCATTGGTGCAGGCGTAGGCGCAGGTGCAGGTATAGCTACTGCAGGTGCTGTCCTACTCGCTCCTATGGTGCTGTCACGCATAGTGACTAACAAGCAGGCTGTGAACCACTTGCTAGGCCTGAACACACAGGTGAAGCGTGGCTTGCTTAACGACGATACTATCGCAAACGCAGTAGCTAGGGTTATTGAATCACTAGACGACGACGACAAAGAAGCTATCAGAAGAGTAGGAGGCGGTTATGAGTAGAGCATTACCAGTACGAGGACAGCGAGTTAGTACTAATAAGAAGACTAAGAAGAAGAAGCCTAAGAAGAAATAACAGGCACAAAAAAAGCCCTATAGAGCTATCAACTCTATAGGGCTTTTTCTTTACCTAGATTTCATGCACCTTCGATACGTGCATCGTTAGCTCGTCCTTGCCGAAGCCTACGAAGAACTCGAACCCCTCGAACTTCTCTAGCGCAGGTGTCCAGATCATGACGTCGATGTAGTTGTCATCACTGAGGAAGTAGTCTTCCACCACTGGCGTCAGTCCGTGCGTCGATAGTGGCTTCCAGTCCTCCTGCGCCCCTGTCAACTGCCTACCGTTCAGTCCTGATCGTGGCTGCCTGACGTAGATCGTTCCTGTCTCTTTATGCTTCGCAGCCATCCAGACCTTCACCGTGTCGTGCATCAGTTCAGGCGGTGGTACGATAGTGGCAGTGATGTACTGCTTCCCGCTCCTCTCAAGATGCACACCTACGTCACGCTCCTCTTCGTAGTCATTGAACTTCCTGACCACGTAGCCCTCACAGAAGGGTTCATCGATGATGTGATAGGGCAAGTGACCGTAGCCTCTGTCTCCCCATTCCTCACCCCACGAGTTCAGCACTATAAACCTCTTAGTAGTGTCGTCGTAGCCTACAATCAGCATGAAGTGACCACCAATGTCAGGTATGTCCTTGCTTATCATGCGGTAGTCGTGCGTCTTAGGGTCGCCCTTGATGTCGTACAGCGTAGCATTAACGAGCAGAGACACTCCTACAGGCATTCCCTCATGCAGTGCTGACTTGATGTCGTGCATCCTGCCCTCGAAGTACTTGTCGCGCCAGTGTATCACCTTCTCGTACCTATGCACCCGGTAGTCATCAGCCAGTGCGTAGGCAGCGTCGCTAGGCGCTACGTCGTCCAGAGCGAGGTCGTAGGGGTAGTCAGCCTCTAACGCCATGCCGAACTTCCTAGCCACCTTGTAGGCGTCTCTGGTGTACAGCCCTTCCTCTCCCAACCTCCCCTCGTACTCCTTAGTGGCGTTGTAGAGGAACATACGACTTAGCTGTATGTTCTCTCCGTGCTTCGCAGCAATCAGCTCACAGGCGCTTGTAACGCCGTTGGCGACACAGCTACCTATGGCTCCCTGCTGCTCCACTGACATCACCCAGTGCCTCAGGTCTACCTTCTCAGGCAGCTCCTCAGGCTTATAGGGTGAGGCGTACTTGATGTCACGTAAGTCCTCCGGTGACGGTCTGGTTCCTGCTAAACTATAGCTCACAGCTTCCTCCTACACAGGCAAGCTCTTGTGAGCCAGTAGTGTCGTCTGACAGTTCATTAATATCCCACTCTATCGTCTTAGGCATCGCCTTAGACATCTCCTGAAACGCTGCCTTGTCGATCTCCTCGTAAGGAGCCTGTACATACGTATGCTCGGAGTAGGGCAGGAAGCTAACGCCACTCACCGTGTCGAAGTTGTTGTACACCCACTGTCCTATCTCTAGGAACTCAGAGTCCCGGTAGTAAACCGTGATGGACGGCTTATGCTCACACCAGTGTTCCTGTAGCGTACTCCACACCTTCAACTGCTCCATCGCTCCCATCATCTCAGTCGTCACAGCCTTGTCAGGTGCTTTAATCGGGAAGCTGAACACCCACGTTGCAGGGTTGAAGCGATCCTCCTCATACGGCACACCTGCTTCGATCAGCACTGTCGACATCGGGTCACGCTTGTCAGCGCGCACACGACGCACGTAGTACTTACTGAAGCGAGGGTGACAACCACTAGCACTGTTGACCAACTGGCTCACTGTGCCGCTAGGCTTCACACACGTAATGGCTGTCGACTGGTTGATGCCCAACTTCTTAGCCCACTTCTTGTTGGTGTCTACAGATAGCTGTCGAGCCTTAGCCAGTAGTTCACCGTTGCTGCTGAGCTTAGTGTTGTCCATCACGCCTGTGATGCTCACTCCCAGTAGCGCCTCCTCCTTCGTGTTGTCAGCCCACACCTTGCGTAAGTAGCGGAAGTCAGTCAGCGTCGCCTGTAGCGTTCCCAGTATCGTCGCCATCTCTACCTTCTGCAGGAAGCTCTCCTCTGTGTCAGTAGCGCGTAGCACCACCTCAGACAGATTACAGAACTGATTAGGCCGCAGGATGATCTCAGAGCAGGGGTTAGTGCCAAACTCGTAGTCCACGTCCCTGCGTCCGTTACGTGCAGCGATAGCCTTAGCTGCAGGTCGTGAGAAGATACCACGCTCGCCAGACTTACTCTCGAACAGCGCCGTCCACTCAGATAAGAAGCTCTCGAAGTCAGGCTTCTCAGTGTAGCACACGCTGTTGTTAGCCAACGCTCTGTGAGGCGTCTCCTGCCACCACTCACCTGACTTAGCTCGCTGCATCCTGCCGTCGGTGAGGTTAGACAAGCTAATCAACGCGCTGCGTCGTACCCCTCCTACCACCACGATGTCTGCCACCTTACAGCACAGGTCGTGACACTCGATAGAAGACAGTCGCCTCCCTGCTGCGTTCTTGAACAAGTCGACTGAGAACTTGAACAAGTCAATCAGCGGGCCGGGGCCACTAGCACGACCGCCAAAGGTCTTCAGAGGCGCGCCTGCAGCTCGTACCTTCGATACGTCCCACTTAGGTATCTGACCACTGTACAGCAACGACACAAGCTCTCGGAACGCCGTGGCCCATCCTATCTTACTGTCGCTCACCTGTATCACTGACTCAGTGGCGTGGAACTCCTCGCTCACCTCAGGCAGCTTGTTGGTGTACTGACGCTCGACGCTGTAGCCTACGCCTGTACCGCACAGTAGGATGAACATAAGCTCATCGAATGCTCTGGGGTGGTCGATAGGGAGGTAGGAGCAGTTGAACCCTGCCACGTTGTCCCTCTCCAGTGCCTTACCCGCTGTCATCATAGCTCGCATCGAGGGCATGACAGAGTGGTTCAGTATAGCAGCCTCTAGCGTCGCTGCTGTCTTATCGTCTAGCTTGTCGCGGAAGAACTCGATGTAGCGTGCCACCGTCTCAGGCCACGTCTCCCTGCGTTGCTGCTCAGGGAGATAGCGAGCGTAGCGACTCTTGTGTATATAAGAAGAATAATTGTCCATCATACTGCTACTGCCTCCGCATGGCCTGCTAGCCTATTCATGTACCACTGTGCCTTCTTTAAGTCCTGCACACCGCCCTTGCTCTTGTACCTGTGTAGATACTTCTGGACGTTGCCTCGAAGGTAGCCAGTGAACTCCTCATCGCTGCTACACTGCTCGATGTAGTCGATGCATTCAATACCGTCTCCCTTGTAGTGGTCAGGGTTGATGGCGTCTGTCTTAGGCTTGTAGGGCTTAGCGGCTGCTGCCACGTAACTCGGCGTCATCAACGCTGCCCTGTTCAAGGCGTCCCACTCTGCTGCTGTTGCTTTATCAATACTCATCTGCACTCTCCAATTCTTCTGCTAGTATGTCGAGGTTATCCAGTATCTTATCCTCGAACTTATCTAGTATGTCGTATGTGTTAATCTCTAGTACTTCGAGTATTGTAACCTCATCGTAGCGAGATAGCTTCTCTTTTATTTCCTCGTAGGTCAGGCTCATGCGAGACCTCCGTACTTCTTAGCTAAGTAGTTAATGCTGATAGGCAGCTCGTCGAAGCCTCCATCCTCCACTTCGTGCAGCATCCAGATACCTCTCCACGATGCGTTAGTCTGTGGTGTGAGGTAGCCCTGATCCTCTACGTAGAAGATACCTGCGAACAGTCCTGTCACTCCCTTACCGTCTCCTCTGCGTGCGTAGGCGATGTCTCTGTCCTGTACATGACCCATCACACAGCTCATCATCTTCTTAGTCACTAGCGCCCTTGCGCTGCTCACTGGTCGTCCCATGACGCCTGACGTGAAGTAGTGGCTGTATGCTACGCCGTCGACCACCTCAACCTGCAGGAACGGTATCACTTCCCATCCCATAGCTTCTAGTCCGAAGTCCTTAAAGCCCATCAGACCCTCTAGCTCTGGCTGATCCTCGATAGCGCGTGTGATGCGGTTCTCGTGGTTGCCTAAGCAGAACACCATACGTGGCTTCCAGACCTTCTGCTTGTTAGTACGTAGCCTGTCCTGCTCATCTCTGATGGGCTTGAGGAATACTTCCATCGCCTTCTTACCTGACTCGATGTCAGCGAGATAGCGTCGACCCTCGAAGGATAGCTTACCCTTGTCGTAGGAGGACAGCGACGGCATATCCCAGTGGTCACCGATGTGTACGATGACGTCTGGCTTATGCTTTACTGCGTACTCTCCCGCCCACTTCAGATGCTCCGTAGACGAACCCGGCCCTACCTGTGTATCTGGTACAATCATGTGTCTCATGTTGTCTTCCTCGCCTTACGTTCGGCATTAGTTTTTAGTTGGTGACAAGGCTTACAGAGTATCTGCATCCCATCAGCCTCACAGAATAACCTCTCTGCGAAGCCTGAGATGTCATCGTAACTGCTTAGACTACCTGCGCCTTCGATGTGATCTACTTGCACCTCTTTACCTTGGAACCAGTCCTCACACTCGGCGCACTGGTACTCGTACTTGTGACGCTTACCTGTCACTGTGCGCTCGACTGCCTTCTTAGCTTGGAACTTAGCAGGGTAGCGTGAGTACGCCTGCCTTAGAGCGGAGCGGATGAACTGCCAATAGCGTGCCTCAGTCCATGTGTTCCCTGCTCTAGTGCGTGGTACTCGTTGCTTCCCCATACCAGACCTCCTTCGTCTCTCTCTTCGTGGGTGGTTGCCATATCTGTCCTGCTTCGCGTCGAAGCCAACAGAGGCGCGCATTCTCCAACGCCCTGTCGTCTCCTAACTGATCGCGCACAATGTCCCACATATCCATCTCGTTGCGGCACCCCTGTATCAAGTCCTCCGCGCCTACCTTGCCTAGACCGTCAACGCCAATGATGTTGTCAATGGCGTCTCCTGTCATAATCTGGCGGTAGAAGAACTTGAGACCCTCGACCTCGTCAACGTAGTATTCTCTACCAGTGACGAAGTCATAGTGAGTGCCAGGAATCTGATCGAAGTCCTTGTCGATCGATGCCATGATGGCGTAGTCGCCTAGAGCAGTTGCGTCTATGGCTATTGCGTCGTCAGCTTCCTCGCCTTCCACTACCACAGCATCCCAGTTGTCGATCAAGTGTTCCCTGATGTCCTTGAGATACCGTGGCGGTGGACGCGACTTGCGATTGCCCTTGTAGGGCGCAGTGACAGCGTAGTCGTGCCTAAAGTTACCCTTGCCTGTGAGGTAGATACGGTACATCTCGCTATGTCCCTCATACGCTAGCAGCACATGGCTGACGAACGTATCACAACTAGACTTAGCGAAGGCTGCACTCGTCTCTTCATCACAAGCCCACGCGATGCGGTAGGCTATGATGTCGCCGTCAATAAGCATCATTATAGAGCGGCCTCAAGATCGACTGATGGTGCGCCACTCTCAGGGTTGTACACTGACAACTCCGTTACAACCATCTTCAGTAGCGATGGGCTGCGTCCCTTCTTGCTCTGAAAGCTCCAGTCGTAGTGTCCGATGACAGCCTTGACCTGTGAGCCGTTGCCGATGAGTGCGCCGATCTCCTCACCTGATGTGTCGTAAGCCTTGATGGGGTTGCGAGACTTCACAGTGATGAAGTTGCCTCGATCGTCCTCACGGTTACGTACGCTGATGCCCTGAGACTCCAGTGCCTCTACTGCTGCAGGAGACAGACCACCTAAGTCTACCTGATACTTACCGCTCAACTCGTTAACTGCCTGAAGGTTAGCCCAGAATGCTGTTGCGTTGATTACTACTGGCTTTGAATCGCTCATAATTTATTACCTATTTAGTTTAGAATGAATGTTTATATTACACGTATATTATAGCACGTATCGTTCAATATTGCAAGTATTAGTGGGTCTCGCTCCAGTTATTACCGTACTTAAACTCACCGTCCAGAGGGCAGCGCATATCGAAATGCTCACCTGCTTCTCTGATGGCGCGCTTGAAGTGAATACCCACCGCCTTAGCGAAGTGTGTAGGCGTCTCCACCTGCACCTCGTCATGCACGTTAGCCACTATCTTGAATGGTATGTTGTCAGCTCGTAAGCTGTCGACTCCAATCAGTAGCGCCTGCTTCATTACCGCAGCACCTGCTCCCTGTAACAGAAAGTTTAGAGCGGAGTACGCTTTCCTTATCCTGATGCGTCTGCCGTCTAACCCCGGTATAGAGCCTGTCTTCTCTGCGATGTCCTCAATAAGCGTCTTCAGTGCCTTGAGGGCAGGGACGTTAGCAAGGAAGTCAGCCTTCAACTTCTTGCCGTGTGCTGCGCCTGCGTTGGCTACGCTGCCTATCTTACTGTCACCTGCACCGTACAGGAATGCGTAGATAAACGTCTTAGCCTGATCTCTAGTATCGAGACCTGCTGCCTTCTGGTTCGCTGTGTGTATGTCACCCTCCACTAACGTGCGAACGTACTCGTCGTCCTTCATGTAGTGCGCCAACATTCGCAGCTCTAAGCCACTAGCGTCTATGCCCACCAGTTGATTACCCTCCTCTACTGTCCAACAAGCTCGGCAGTCAGCACCGTAGGTAGCCTTGACGCTATCTATGTGACTCATGCCCTCGTATGTGTGCCTGACCGACGGTATCTGTGCCATGTTAGGTGAGGAGTGCGTCATTCGCCCTGTCGCTGCGCCTGAGCCGTTCACCCTGCCATGCACCCTGCCATCGTCCTGCACCGCCTCTAGCCAACTGCTGACCTGTGAGGCGCGCTTCTGGAGTATTAAGAACTCAGCCACAGCCTGCGCTGTCGTGTCCGTCATCGCTCCTAAGATCGTCTCATCGACCTTGTACTGGCCTGCTTCTGTCTTCTCCTTGAACTTGACGCCGACACTCTGCAGCCGCTTGACTATCTGCTGCCTGCTGCCTACGTTGAACACCTCGACGTCGTCCTTCAGTTGCTTGCCTGTCTTCTCACTCCACCGCTCAGTTACGATAGGTGGGAACAAAGCCTGCAGCGTAGCCTCTAGTTCACGCATCCGTGCCGTGACCTTCGAGTACAGCCTGTTGGCGAAGTCAATGTCTAGCTTAAAGCCGTTCTCCTCCTGTAGTGCCAACTCCTCAGCTACTCTATGCTCCAATGCTACACACTCACCAGTGAAGCCCTCAGCGTCCATCCTCTTCTGCAACTCACGCCAGACCTTCGTCGTCAGCCTGCAGTCCTTCTCGCAGTAGTCTGCCATCTCCTGACACATACCGCCGTCGTAGTCAGTGAAGTCACCCTTGGGCCACTTCAGTCTATCACCCCACGACCGCAGGCTATGTCCACCCATTAGCGATGGATTGTACAGCCTTGAGATGACCAATGCGTCCACTACCTCGATGCCCTTGAATGAGATACCCCACAGGCTCCGTAGAAGCCGTATGTCGAACGATATGCCATTATAGGTCACTACCCTACTAGCCTCGCTTAGAAGCTCTTGTAGAGCCTCAGGGGAGGTCACGACGACTGCCTGATCTGAGTCAACATCATGCACTCCGCAACACCAGATGGTGTCCCATGCAGTGTTGGTCTCAATATCAATCGTCAGGGTCTTCAAATACTCCACTCCTCATGTTGTTAATAAAATCCTCTACTACTACCTCTGCAACTGCTGCGTGGCTCTCAGTACAACACACACTGCACAGGTCAAGGAACTGGTCAGGGTTTAGCGGGTCGCGCTTCACCGACTCTTCGTCCGTTAGTAGCTCATTGCAAGCGTAACATCTCATAGCTTGTCTTCTCCGTTAGTCATCTCGGTCAGTCTCCCTGTTCCCTTGTCAAAGTAGAGTGAAGTACACCACCCTGTCTCGCCGCTGAACCTGTTCTTCAGCACTCGGACGTTGGTTGTATTCCTCACTATCGCGTCCTCTGCCTGTCCGTCACGCTCCAGACCTAGCACGATGTCGCTCAGTTGCGCTATCGATGCCGACCCTCGAAGCTGTGCCAGACTCGTAGCTGCTCCCTCTTCGTGACCCTTCTTATCAGGGCGCTTGAGGTGGCTCACTACAAACAGACATACGCCTGTCTCCTGCACTAGCATCCGTAATTTGGTCATGATCTCGTCTATTGCCTTGCGCTCATCTAGCTGCGCCTGTGCTGAGACGATAATCGATATATGGTCGAGGAATATATACTTACAGTCCATACCCTTAGCCATGTATCTAACCCTGCTCACTATGTTATCGACGTCCGTGCTGCCGAAGTGGTCGAGCATGAACAGCCTGTCCTTACCCATCACAGCATCGAACGACGCCTTGCGTTCCTCCTCGGTCGACTCAGTAGTAGGTAAGTGTAGCGGCTTGTTAGCGTGTAGCGACATCATGGACAACGCTGTCTTCCTCACTGACTCCTCGAGGAACAACAACCCTATGCTGCTGTCTGTGTTGTTCAATACGTGCCACACTATTTCCCTCACGAACTGCGACTTACCTAGCCCGCTGCCTGCTGTGACCGTCACTAGCTCAGCCTGTCGTATGCCGTAGGTGAGATCGTTTAAGCCACTGAAGGGGTAGTCTACCTCAGCCGTCTCCATCGGCTTGTTGACCTCATCCCACAACCCAGAGCCACTCACGATGCCGTCGGGTACGTACTTCTCAGCTCGCCAGAAGGCCGTATCGAACTCGTCGTAGGCATTGGCTATCAGGTAATCGCAAGCGTCCTTGTAGCCCTCTGGATGCTTCACCACCTTAGCCTTGCCAGAGAACAGGTTTGCCACTTCCTTAGCTGCGTCCATCCCCGGCTTATCACCATCGAAGCAGATCACGACACACTCGAAGCTGTCTATCCACTCGTAGGCCTTCTTACAATCCTTCAGAGCGCCGCTCGCACCGTTCTTGATACTAACTACAGGGTACTTGCTCCCCATCAACTGATAGGCTGCTAGCGCATCGTACTCGCCCTCTACTATGGTGAGGTACTTGCCACCCTTGGTAAAGGCAGACTGTCCGAACAGCCCTGTCTCGCTCCAGTTACCTACTGTCTGGAAACGCTTGTCAGGGTATCTGATCTTAGCTGCTGTCACCTCTGGGTCGTTGTTGGCGTCGCTGTAGGGGTAGATTACTCTGCCGCTGTCAACTACTACGCCATACTTACCCAGTGTAGGTGCGCTCAGACCGCGCTCAGGGACGCCTACGGCCTTTCCTGTTGCTAGGGTAGTGGCTACACTGTCCCAACCCTGCGTTGTGTTAGACGGCTTCTCTGTAATGCTGCTGACGTCTATCGCTGCGCCGTCGGGTGGCGTGTATGCCCTACAAGCGTGGCAGTAAGACGACCCTGAGGCGTTAACCTGCAGGGCATCGCTACTACCACAGTCGTCACACGGTTGATGCGTCTTACCGTCACTCATGCCTGAACCTCTCTGGGACGTCATCGTCCAACTCAGTGATAGTGCCTATCATGATGGACATAAACGGTAGTAATAATTGAAAATAGTGCAGCTCTAGTGCGACGTACTCATCGTCCTCGTAGCGAAGCCCTACGCCCTGCTCCTTAGGAAGTAGTGAGAAGTCTAAGCCGAAGCCGTTGCGGAAATTTACTGTGCAGTCGAGCATAATTTAGCCTCCAATTCCTGTAGTTTGAGTATCTCTAGTACTAGCTCTTTAAGGTCATGTGCTGTATCAGTCATTTTACTTGCCTCCAAATGTGAATAAATAACCCGCTGCCGCGCTTGCCTTTCCTGACCCATCTATTATACCACTAAACGACATCGAATGTCTACCTGCATTATGCCGCACCCCTACCGCTACTGCCTCACCGCCTCGATAGCTGCTTAGGCCTACTCCTACGCCTGTTCCCCTGCCTGATACTGCGGGGATCGCACTTGCTGCCATCGCTGCCGCTACTGCGTGGTACATATCACCCTGTAAAACGCTCTGTGTGCGCCGTAGTGCGTTGATCTCATCGACATAGGCATCTATGTTGGCAGTGTCGCCTTGCGGCCCTGTGAGGCCTTGTATGCCCTGCTGTCCCCGATCACCTTCTACGCCTTTAAGGCCACGTTCACCCCTAGCGCCTGTTGCGCCTGTTGCGCCAGTTGCTCCTGTGTCTCCCTTAGCGCCTGTTGCGCCAGTTGCACCTGTTGCTCCCTTAGCGCCTGTTGCGCCAGTTGCACCTCTAGCACCTGTTGCGCCAGTTGCACCTCTAGCACCTGTTGCTCCAGTTGCTCCTGTACGACCTGTTGCTCCAGTTGCTCCTCTAGCACCTGTTGCTCCAGTTGCTCCTGTACGACCTGTTGCTCCAGTTGTTCCTGTACGACCTGTTGCTCCTGTAGCGCCATCAGTGCCGTCAGTGCCGTCAGTGCCTCGCTTACCCCTTCTGCCCTTCTTACCTCTAATGCCCTGCTCTCCCTGCTCTCCCTTCTCTCCCTGTATTCCCTGCTGCGCCATGCTTGCCACAGGCATTGAGAACAACATTACGGTGAACGCCGCCATGCAGACTAACTCTATCACTGTTTTTACTTTGCTGCTTACTTTCATTGTTTGTATCCCTTAAATTAATTAAACCGTGAGGACAACACATAAACACGCTCCCTCTATTTACTTATTACTTTAAATATGATATAATATTACTTTATTGTCATTAGCGACAACGCCGAACCACCTCCTCCAGTTAACAATTAGCATCTGTAGGGGGTTTCGACTCAGTCAGAGTCGCACGACACCGCACAACTCTGACTATATAGTCCCACTCCTTACCGCCTCCCTCTGTTAAACTCATAACCGTATGCAGCTAAGTCGTCATCGATCTCATCGTATGCAACGCCGCTCATGAACTCAGTTACGTAGTCAATTAGTATCTTACCTGCTCTCTCTGCGTTGCCTGTGCCTACAGCGACTCTCAGTGCGTCCAGAGCGTCGTCGTCTTCACCGTGTACACCGTGGTACCCGTCGTAGCTCATAGCCTCTAAGAACTCGTTACGGTCGCCGTCGATGATCTTATCCTGCACTACCTCTGCCAGTATGTCGTTGATGAATGCTTCCTGCCTGTCTTCTTCTGAAATATACATAATTATCTATCCTGAGTAATGATGATGTAAAAAACGCAAAATAATAAGCACCACTCTAGCGTGCTCATAAGCCAAAGGCCTCCAGTACGTCGAGGGCAGTGGCGTCGTCATCGTCGAGGCCGTCATTGGTGGGTACGACATAGTCGCCGCTGTCTGTGTGTATTACGATATATTCTACTGCTTCCGTGATGTTCATTGTGTGTTAACTCCAGATTACTATGCGCCCATCGGGCAGGGTTTCGATTAGGTTAAGCAAGTACAGCTCGTAGCTATACTCTGCGATATACTCGTATGCGTTGTCGAACGTTGTTGCTGTCATGCTATCACCTCGTATGCCTTATTGAAGAAGCCATCTGCAGTTGTTAGGTCACTGGCGTGATAGTCAGCGACCACCTCTGAGCCGTCCTCTGCGTTGCCGTATAGAAGCTCGAAGCTCATACGATTGTAAGCGACGTCTACTTCCTTGTCAGCTATTATAACATCCTCTCCGGTCGTTGCAAGGGCGTCTAACACCTCGCTGCTGCTAGTCGACTGGTCTACAGTATACTCCTCACCGTCGAACACTGTGAGGGCATAGTCGGCCTCTAGTAGCAGCCTTACCAGTTCAACCACTACCTGCTTCTCGCCTGCTGTTGCGTACTTGTCTAAGCTCATCATTACCATGCCCTCGTTAGAATTGTACCGGATTGCGTAACTGCTATTATATGCTCGTCACACTCGTCTGGACTGCTGCACAGGTAATTGTCGTAGTACTCCTGAATACAGTCGTACTCAACGTAGTCTCCGCATAGCTCGATGACGTCAAGCTCGTAATCTTCGCCGTAGGTGTCCTCGATGTAGTCGAACAACGCGTCATAGCCTTCGTTAGTGAACTTGTTGCCTCTATTCAGCTCAATAAAGGCGCGTTGGAATGCGTGGGAGTGGTTAACGTATTGTGTAATTTTCATAGTGATTTACTCTATATAGTAGTGATAAGGGTAGAAAGGGTTGTAATCAGCACCAGAAGGGCGCCAGTCATCAGCATACGAAAGCCTCTGACCTCTCGCTGCAGTCTAACACTAGCACGCCTAGAAGGGAATAGATAGATAACTAAGCCGTGAAGCACTAAGTAGTTGCCGATTAAGGCAGGTAGTACCTGTAATAGCCAGAACATATTGTGTCTCCTAGAAGTCGGGTTCGATAAACAGGTCAATGGTGTCTGTCCATTGCCTATATGTAAGATGATTAAGGCTAGGAAGCAACACTTCTCCCTCACCCTCCGTGAAGTAGAAGAAGCCATCGCCTCGCGCTAGCTGTGTGTCAGTTGTGCCGTTGCGTGCGCCTATGTACGCATTCAGCCTGTCAAGTGTAATCATGGTGTCGCCTCCTTAGTGTGTCCATACAATGGCCAGTAGGCCGCTGATTAGTATTGAGGTATAGGCTAGGGTGAGCAGCATATCGTTGCTTATAAAGCCTCTGTGACGCTCTGAGCGCCACTCATTGATGTCGTGATTCATTATGCTAACTCCTCTACCCATTGCAGCAACATATCGCGTGGGTATGAGTCGATGCCTGCAAAAAATAGATGGTGACTGATGTCAGTGATTGGGTCGCCTGTAAACGTCTCAGGCTGTTGCCACAGCTCCTCGATGACCTCCAACGATGATCGTAAGTCAGAGAGAGTAATAGCATCGAGGCCGTCTTCCTCCGCGTGGTCGATGTCGCAAATTAGTCGCACTCGAATAATGTCTAGGACTTCTTTTGTGTGTGTCATTGTGCTGCTCTCCTTAGATTACTTCGTAAACTGATTCTACTTTGTATAGTGTAGGTCTTATTTCGTTGTTGCTCCAGTCTTCACAGACGCCGTCTTTCATAACTGTTACGTGGCGCTTGGTGTAGATTAGGAACGTCCCCATGCTCATGTTGTTGCTGCGCTGTATTGTCTTAAGCGTCTTGCCGTAGAGCGACTTGTCTCGCTGTACTACCTTGAAGCCTTGCGCCTCGACTGCGGCGTTGAGCTTGCTAACAGTCGAACCCTTGCGATCTACACGTCCTTGCTGCCTGTACATAACGCTACGTGCCTTGCCGAACGCCCAACCAGTGACGACCGCTAGTGCAATCACTGTACAGTAGCCGCTGTCACGTGGGTAATACTTCTGCGCTACTTCTACCAACTCTTTATATCGTTGCATTGTGTTGCTCCTGTGTGTCTGTGTGTGCCTGTGTAAGCTGTTATTTATAGACTCTTATAGAGAACCTATAAACAACAACTTGCGTTGCCCTCGACACCGCTACAGCGCACTATATGCTGTAACACCGTATCCGCTTGCGCTTATCCCTACTAAGCAATGCTACGCAGCGGTGTCGAGTATCAGCTCCTGTGAACCTGTCCGACTTCGACTCCCTCTGTGCTGCGCCACCAAGGTAGCTAGAGTTGCATCTGATCGGCTTCACTGAGCCTTTCCATCCAATCTCACTAGGTGCTGCGAGGGGATAACCGTTCGACGTCTGCTAGCTGCCTTGGCTGTCGCTGTCGATCCCTGCTACGTGTCTTAACACTGTCGTTGCACTGGACTCTCGCGCCCCGTTTCTTGTCGTTCACGGCGGTTGCGCGTTGCCGTTGATATGGAAGATACTAGATTGAGCGACTAACGCAACCCCTCAAACGCAAATAATTCAAACTAATTTACAATCTTCTTTGAACTCAGTGACTTACAACCGAAATTAATTTACTCTGCTCCCTTGATCTGCCCTGTATCTGCCCTGTTTGTGCGTCTGATTTACCCATCGCACTCGATAGATTGGCGGCTGTACCGCCTGCGCCATAGCCTTAGATACAGCTATGATCTGCCCTGTCTCTGCCCTGCTATATAGTACACTGTCTGCCTCTGCCCTGCCTGTGTTGTCTGTGTAGCTCTATAGCGTGCCACATAGACACACACACTCCTAACTTCACAGCCTTCACAGCCCTGCCTAGCCTCCCCTGGTTCGGTGGATAACCTGTGGATAACTTATGCACACCTTATGCACAGACTGTGTACTTCCTGTGGATAACTTGTGAATAGCGGGGATAAACTGTGGATAATTAGGGGGGTCGATGATGAAGCCGGGGGAGGTAACTGAGGTTGCGGAGATGTCGACGTTGCTCCATAGATACAATAAAGTGGGATTTAGTGTTGCTATACAGGAATTAATGTGCAATAAAGTGCTGCAATAAAGGTGTTAATGTGCAGAGTGCTATATAGACTGGGGAGGTGTTGTAAAGCTCTGATTATAATGAAGATTGGTGTCGGTTTGCGGAGACTTAGATACGGCTAAGATCCGCTGTAAAGGTGCAGTAGGGGTGTAGCAGTAGAAAAGGCTTGACAAATGCTTAAAAGTGTGCTATAATATACCTATATTGTACGTTAACACGAAGAGACAGTCTCCTTTGTTCCCTCTTAGGATGTCTCTTCTACTGTATTGACTGTGTGACACGGTTCAGCACTGTGTTGCACAGCAATACCCCCTCCTCTTACCACTCCTTTTAACCCCTCTGGGCTGTTCTGGGCAACACAAGTCGCAACAGAAGAGATAAAGAGGCATCTGGAGGAGTTTCATCACAGACAACTTAGACTATATAGGCAGAATTGATATGTTATCACTACTAACAAGTTTGTTATTAGGAACTGTTATCGGTACACTGGTTCTACTGGGTGTCTGTGTGGTGTTAACCGTAGGTAAATATACGTTAGACATTGGAAAGCTGTTCTTAGAGGAGATAAAATGGCTGAACAACGGAATAAGCGAGTTGGTCGTCCCAAGAAAGCAGAAGTAGAAGCTAAGAAGAAAGGTAATAGGGTTGCTCTAGGGCGTCCTAAGGGTGATGCAGCAGCGATAGCTGACTACAAAGCTCGTTTACTAGCGTCCCCTAAGTCACGTAAGGTGATGGACTCTATCTTCAACGCTGCTTTAGACGATGAACATAAGAATCAGAGTGCTGCATGGAAGCTGTTGTTCGACAGACTAGCCCCATTGAGCTACTTCGAGAAGGATAAGCTCTCAGGTGGCAAGGCGTCAGTGAACATCACCATAAGCAACACCCACGACACAACTACAGTCATAGATGGCGAGTCAGAGGACATAACAGATGTCGATATTGAATGAAGACGGCTTTATCTATTTTAAAAAGGCTGAGTTTACCTGCCACGAGACTGGGGAGAACGAGATCAATGAAGACTTTGTACATCGCTTGGACAACCTCAGGGGTCAGTTGGGCTTCCCTCTTGTTATCTCCTCCGGGTATCGCTCTCCTGAGCATACTGTAGAGCGAAGAAAGCATAAGCCGGGTACACACTCGCAGGGCATAGCTGCCGACATACTGGTAAGCAACGCTAAGCGCCGAGGACAGTTAATCAAGAAAGCAATCGAAATGGGCTTCACAGGTATAGGCATGGAGGGTAGGTATATTCACCTAGACATCCGTGACGACGACCTGACAATGTGGACATACTAGATGACAGACTTAAACGTATCGCTATTGCCGTGGCAGGAGGAGGTTTACAACGACCCCGCTCGCTTTAAGGTGATAGCCGCAGGACGACGTACAGGCAAGACACAGCTCGCAGCATGGACGCTGATACTAGCTGCACTACAGGCAACGAAGGGCAAGGTGTTCTACGTAGCGCCTACGCAGCAGCAGGCCAGAGACGTTATATGGCACACCATCCTAGACTTAGGCAAGGACGTTATCTCGTCAGCCCACGTTAACAACCTTGAGATTAAGCTGATAAACGGTATCAGTATCAACCTGAAGGGTGGAGACAGACCAGAGACGATGCGTGGTGTTAGCTTGAACTACGTTGTTCTCGATGAGTACGCTGACGTCAAACCTGAGGTGTGGGAGCTGATCCTACGTCCTGCACTGGCTGACTTGAAGGGTAGGGCTATGTTCATCGGTACGCCAATGGGCAGAAACCACTTCTACGACCTCTACCGCGCTGCGGAGATGGGGACGCTAGAAGACTACAAATCTTGGCACTTCACGAGCTACGACAACCCCTACTTGGACGTTGACGAGGTGGAGAGTGCTAAGAGGACGATGTCGAGCTTCAGCTTCAGGCAGGAGTTCATGGCTAGCTTCGAGGCACAAGGCAGCGAGATATTCAAAGAAGAGTGGATCAAGTATCAGAAGAAGGAGCCAGAGGCGGGTGTATACTACATCGCCTGTGACCTTGCAGGCTTCGCTGAGATGGGTAAGAAGGGTAAGCAGAACAAGCGACTCGATAACTCCTCCATCTCGATAGTAAAGGTTAATGAGCATGGGTGGTGGGTCAGGGAGATCATTGTAGGACGGTGGACTCTGGACGAGACGGCTAGGAAGATATTCGAGGCTGTCGCTAAGTACCAACCAGTCAGTGTAGGGATCGAGAGGGGTATTAGTAAGCAGGCAGTGATGTCACCGCTGACAGACCTTATGAGACGCTACAACAAGTATTTCCGTGTCGAGGAACTCACTCACGGTAACCAGAAGAAGCAGGACAGGATAGTTTGGGCATTGCAGGGTCGGTTCGAGAATGGGCAGATTCTACTCAATAGAGGCGACTGGAATATGCAGTTCCTTGATGAGCTGTTTCAGTTCCCTAACCACCTAGTACACGACGACACCATTGACTCATTGGCGTACATCGACCAACTGGCTCAGGTGGCTTACTTTGGGAACTACGAAGACGACGACTACGACATCATCATAGACAACTACGCAGGGTACTAATATGGACGATTACAATGACGACACGATGCCTGTATTACAAGGCTCAGTAGAGAATTGGGTACAGACTAAAGTCGAGGAGTGGAGGGAGTTTTACGACACCAACTACGACGACAAGCACAACGAGTACTACCGCCTCTGGAGAGGTATCTGGTCTGACCAAGACAAGACCCGCGAGTCAGAGCGTAGCCGTATCGTGTCCCCTGCCCTACTCCAAGCAGTAGAGAGTAACGTGGCTGAGGTTGAGGAGGCTACCTTCGGAAGAGGGCGGTTCTTCGACATCCAAGACGACCACATGGATCAAGAGAAGGCAGACACTACTCACCTGCGTAAGATGCTCGATGAGGAGTTCAAGAAGAATAAGATCAGGCAGACAGTGGGCGAAGTATTGCTCAACGCTGCCGTGTACGGTACAGGCATTGCTGAGGTAGTGGTAGAGCAAAAGAAGACCCTCACCCCCGCCACTGAAGCTATCATGGAAGGTACGATGAAAGCTGTAGGTGTGACGGTTAAGGATCAGACCTGCGTCAGCCTGAAGGCAGTACAGCCTCACAACTTCCTTATAGACCCGGTGGCTACAGATGTTAAGTCAGCTCTGGGCGTAGCTATCGACAGCTTCGTATCATTGCATCAGGTGCAGCAGCTTCAGGAAGAAGGTGTGTATCGTGACTGCTACGTAGGTGTAGCAGCAGACGACTTAGACCTCGAACCCGACGACGAGCTGTGGCAGCAGCCTGACGGCAAAGTGCGGCTCACCAAGTACTACGGCCTAGTCCCACGCGACCTCCTAGAGCTAGCCTCTGAGGATGATGAGATTGACGGTCTAGATAGCGCGCAAGACGACCAAGGCAAGGACAGCTACTACGTAGAAGCCATTGTAGTCCTCGGTAACGGCAAGTTGCTCAAGGCTGAGGCTAACCCCTACATGATGGAAGATCGTCCTGTCATCGCGTTCTCATGGGACACAGTGCCTAACAGGTTCTGGGGCATGGGCGTGTGTGAGAAGGGCTACAACAGCCAGAAGGCGCTCGACAGTGAGCTACGCGCTCGTATCGATGCTCTGGCCCTAACTGTACACCCAATGCTCGCTATGGACAGTACACGGATGCCTAGAGGCAGCAAGCCAGAGATCAAGGCAGGTAAACTGCTCCTGACCAACGGCGACCCTCGTGAGGTGCTACATCCGTTTAACTTCGGCAATGTCGACCAGATCACCTTCGCACAGGCAGCATCCTTGCAGCAGATGGTTCAGGCAGCGACAGGCAGCGTAGACGGCGCACAGCAGGCGCAACAGGGTGGTGGTATCACGTCGGCAGGTACGTCTATGTCGATGGGTGGTATTATCAAGCGTCAGAAGCGTACACTGGTTAACTTCCAAGAGTGCTTCCTGATCCCCTTCGTCGAGATGGCAGCTTACCGCTATATGCAGTTCGAGCCTGAGATGTTCCCTGCAGCAGACTTCAGCTTCTGTGCTACTTCATCACTGGGCATCATTGCTCGTGAGTACGAAGTCACACAGCTCGTACAGTTGCTCCAGACTACAGGTCAGGATAACCCAATCTATCCAATGCTGATTGAAGCAGTGGTAGACAACATGAACATCTCCAATCGTGAGGAGTTGGCAGCAGCAATGGTCAAGGCACAGCAGCCTACACCGGAGCAGCAGCAGGCACAGCAGCAGGCTCAGGAGGAAGAGAGAGCATTTAAGAACAGCCAGACAGCAGCACTCAACGCTCAGGCAGCAGAGAGCAACAGTCGCGCTCAGAAGATCGCTGTCGAGGCTCAGGGCGTACCTGTGGAGCTTGAGACTAACCGTATCAAGGCTGTATCTACCACAGTGGACGCTGACGAGAAGAAGTTTAAGAAACACATGGAACTGGCTAAACTGGCTCTGAACGAGAAAGAGCTAGGATTGAAGGTTGACGCAGAGAACACTAAACGAGGAACGTACTAATGAGAATGGTAACTAGCAAGGACATCGAAGAGTTGGCAGAGCAGATCAATATTGCCTTTAAGCGCATGGAGAAGCGTGTGGCAGCTCTGGAAGACGAGCCTAAAGCCCCTAAAGTAGCGGCTAAGAAAAAAGACTTGACAAAAGACTAAAAGTGTGCTATAATAGGGATACAATCCCGACATAACACAATATAGATAGAAAGTCAACCACCTAATTAGGAGAATGGTATGGACGAAGCACAGAAGTACTGGGACGACCTGCGGGTCATGATGCTCACAGACGGTTGGAAAGCCTTAATCGAGGAGCTGATTGAGAAGGAAGGAGCAGTCGACTCAGTACGGCAGACTAAAGACGAGGCTGACCTGAACTACAGGAAAGGGCAGCTTAGCATAATAGCGTCATTGGTTGACCTAGAGAACTCCATCGAGCAAGCGGAGGCTCTGGCGAATGACTAGACGTATCTTTGAATTTCAGTGTCCTGACGGTCACATCAGTGAATGTTTCATTGATGACAGTGAGGTAACCACTGAATGTAGGGTCTGTGACAAGCAGGCAAAGCGTATCGTATCAGCAGTGTCTTGTTCCTTAGACGCCTTATCCGGGCATTTTCCGGGTGAGACTATGAAGTGGGCTAAGAACAGACAGGACGTGATACGTAAAGAACGTAAGGCCAACGGTGAGTAGTACACCTCCTTACTTATCTCCACAATGAATTATTTCACGGAGTTTTAATGGCTACTATAGTCGATAAAGAAGATGGACGATATGAGAACGCACCGGAAGGTGTAGAGCAACCAGAACATACGCTAGAGAACTCAGTAGCCCCTGTGCAAGCAGAACAAGCTCCTGAGGAGTCTACACCGGATGTCCCTGACAAGTATCAGGGTAAGTCAGTTACTGAGATAGTGAAGATGCACCAAGAGGCTGAACAGCTTCTGGGACGTCAAAGCTCTGAGGTAGGTGAGTTACGCAAGGTGGTTGACGAGTTCGTTATGTCACAATCCAACACAGAAGCAAAAGGCGAAGAGGAGGAGATTGACTACTTCACTGACCCTGAGAAGGCAATACAGGCAGCTATCAGTAAGCATCCTGCTGTGAGAGAGGCTCAAGAGGCTTCGACTAAGATGCGTCAAACAAGCGCACAGTCACAGTTAAAAGAGAAGCACCCAGACATGAAGGAAATCCTAACGGATGATTCTTTTCTAGGTTGGGTAAAAGATAGCAGCTTTAGAACTAAGTTGTTACAAGAAGCAGACCGCAACTACAACCTAGAAGCTGCTGATGAGATATTCAGCCAGTGGAAGGAGAGGAAGGCCTTAGTAGGCCAGACTGCCAATGCAGAACGTAGCAGCCGTAATTCGACCATTAAGCAAGCCAATGCAGGCAATGCTAGTGGTAGTGCTGATTCAGGTAGTGGTAAGAAAATCTTCCGACGAGCCGACATTATTAAACTCATGCGAAACGACCCTAAACGCTACGAGGCTCTGTCTGGAGAAATCATGCAGGCCTACGCAGAGGGAAGGGTTAAATAACTTAACTCATTGAAGGAAGATTAATCATGGCCTTAACTAAGACAGTATATCCCGCTATGGGCGGTGCAGTAGACAACACATCAGCAGCAACCTTTATTCCAGAGATTTGGAGTGACGAGGTTATTGCTTCATACGAGAACTCATTGGTGCTTGCGCCACTGGTTAAGCGTATGTCAATGACAGGCAAGAAAGGCGATACAGTTAATATCCCTGCTCCTGTCCGTGGTACTGCAACTGCTAAGGCTGCTAACACAGCGGTCAGCATTCAAAGCGACACTGAGAGCAACGTACAGGTTCTCATTGACAAGCACTTTGAATACTCACGTCTCATCGAAGACATTACAGCAACACAAGCTCTGTCTAGCTTACGTCAGTTCTATACGTCTGATGCAGGTTATGCACTAGCTAAGCAAGTAGACTCAGACCTCCACGGTTTGGCTGTCAACTTCGGAGACGGTGCAGGTACTTACCTGAACACCAACTCTATGTACATCGACGCATCTACTGGTTTGACACAGTACGCTGCTGACACAGTAACATCGGCTGACGTCTTCACAGACGCAGGCTTCCGTTCACTGGTTCAAGCAATGGATGACGCTGACGTACCTTTCGACAACCGTGTGTTTGTGATTCCACCTGCACTACGTAATGCTATCATGGGTATTGATCGCTATGTATCGTCTGACTTCGTAAGTGGTCAAGCTGTACAGAACGGCAAGATCGGTAACATCTATGGTATCGACGTATATGTGTCAACTAACTGCGCGACTTCAGAAGCGGGTGCGGATAACACTGCAAACGACAATGATCTCAAAGCAGCACTCTTGATGCACAAGGACTCTATGGTTCTTGCTGAGCAGATGGGCGTGCGCTCACAGACTCAGTACAAGCAGGAGTGGTTATCTAACCTCTACACTGCTGACCAAATCTACGGCGTGAAGGTCTTGCGTCCAGAGGCAGGTTTCGTATTGAACGTCAATGCGTAAGTAAGAATGAGGGAGGGGGTCTTAAGCGGCCTCCTCCTTTTTTACCATCCTATTATATTCCACCAAATTAAAAGGCAAAGTAGATGACCGTCATAGTAACCAAAAACAGCTCAACTGCTTCAGCCGTGCCCTTGACGTCAGACCTCGTCCAAGGCGAGCTAGCAGTCAACGTCACAGACAAACGAATCTTCACAGAGAACGCTTCAACTGCGATTGTAGAGTTGGGTACTAATCCTTCTACTCTCACCACTGCCACAGCTACCGTTACAGGCGTATTAACAGCCAACGGCACATTAGCATCAAGCAACGCAGTCCTCACAGGCGGCACACTCAATTCTACGCCCATAGGCGCTACTACCCCCTCAACTATCGCAGGAACGACTGTAACGGCCTCTACAGGCTTCACAGGGGGTCTCACAGGCGACGTCACAGGCAACGTAACAGGTAACCTCACAGGCAACGTAACAGGAGACGTCACAGGCGCTCTCACTGGTAACGTCACAGCCTCTTCAGGCACTACCACTCTCACCAATCTGGTTGTCAACGGTACGGTAGACTTCACAGACACTAGGCTCACCAACCTAGCAACTCCCACAGCAGCCACAGACGCAGCCACTAAGGGCTATGTCGACACAGCCGTGTCTGACGTTATCAACGCCGCTCCTGCTGCCTTGGACACGCTAAACGAATTAGCAGCCGCTCTAGGCGACGACGCTAACTTCGCCACTACAGTCACTGACTCAATCGCTCTCAAGCTGCCTCTAGCGGGTGGCACTATGACTGGCGCTATCGCTATGGGTACGTCCAAGATCACAGGTCTAGGCGATCCCACAGGTACACAGGACGCAGCAACTAAGACATACGTAGACACAGCAGACGCACTCAAGCTAGACTTAGCAGGCGGTACGATGTCTGGTGCTATTGCTATGGGTACTAACAAGATCACTGGTCTCGGTACTCCTACAGCAGACGAAGACGCAGCTACTAAGGTTTATGTCGACGTCGTTCTCGGCTCAGCCACGGCAGCAGCAGCTTCAGCAGCGGCAGCAGCCACATCAGAGTCTAACGCATCCACCTCTGCTTCTAACGCATCTACATCAGAGTCTAACGCAGCAACGTCAGAGACTAACGCAGCAGCGAGCTACGATAGCTTCGATGATCGGTACTTAGGCGCTAAGGCTACAGCTCCTACGCTAGACAACGATGGGGATGCTCTGCTCACAGGCGCTCTATACTTCAACACTGGCTCAGACTTGATGTATGTGTATACAGGCGCAGCATGGACTGGAGCAGGTAGTGCGGTTAACGGAACAGCCGAGCGACAAGAGTATATAGCGACGGCGGCACAGACCACCTTCGCAGCTACGTATGACGTAGGCTTCGTTGACGTATACCTGAACGGTGTCAAGCTAGTCCCTACAACAGACTTCACAGCCTCTAGCGGCTCTTCTGTTGTGCTGACTACTGGAGCAACTCTTAATGATAACGTCTCTATTGTCGCCTACGGCTCGTTTGACGTAGCTAACACCTACACTCAGACTCAATCAGACGCTCGTTACATACAGACAGCCGCCATAGGCACTACTGTGCAAGCGTATGACGCTACTATCGTCGTAGACGCTGACATCGGTGTCTCAGTGCAAGGATACGACGCTAACACTACAACGTCTACCAACACTCAGACGCTTACAAACAAGACAGTACGAGACACTGTATACGCTCTGTCAGGTGTAGCCTTTGACGCTACCAACGGCGCAGTACAGACCAAGACTCTAGCGGCTAACACGACCTTCACAGACTCTTTAACCTCTGGTGACGCAATCGTCCTACAGCTCGAAGCAGGTGCGTCCTACACAGTAACGTGGCCTACAATGACTTGGGTAACCTCTGGTGGCAACGTAGCACCTACGCTGACGGCTAAGGAC
>Ga0181390_1000245_pt1 | contig 23583 bp, 26 predicted proteins | sample 13SPOviralmetaG_FD_130085 | JGI IMG/M metagenome (GOLD analysis project Ga0181390, IMG submission 130085) | Marine viral communities from the oligotrophic San Pedro Time Series (SPOT) site, San Pedro Channel, CA, USA - 13 SPOT_SRF_2010-07-21 | ecosystem: Environmental > Aquatic > Marine > Strait...
TACTGCAGATTCAATCCACAGATGAGAGAGCGACATTACGAGAAGTATTCTATAGCTCGTATTAACCAACATACACTAGAGTTTAGATTACCTAGTAGAGTATCATCCGTCAAGCAGGTAATGAGACGTTACGAGCTGATGTATGAGCTAGTTAACTTTGCTGTAAACGATGCGGGTAAGAGCATCAGTGTTCTGCATCGCAGATTACGTCCAATCGTAATGAGCATGTACGAGCGTGATACAGCTAAGGTCGATGCGATATTCGAGCTAGCAGGTCACTTTAACAAGTTTATCAAGACAGGTAAGCTGAACAAGTACACCTGTGGATGGTTCGAGAAGTGGTGGAGCTTTAATCCTGCCTATGGAGTTAGGTCTGATAGATATGTAAGAGGATTTGACAGCTACGATTTCAGTAACCGAGAGTTCTTTGCTAGTCACTACGCAAACCTAATCTAAACTATGCAGAGGGTGTCCTGCGGGACACCTTCCTGTCCACAGGTGAGTGCCTGTGCTGATGAGTCCAAAAGGACGAAACAGGAACATTAAACATATAACACAATGAGATTAACATTAACAAACATTCAAAACGTGCTAGTAAGCCTAGCATCAACATTCATTTCACTATCCGTAGTGCGTATCATTTACGACCTGTGGGTAAACGTATCACATGAAGCATTAGCGTACGTATCGCTGATTATTCTAACGGCATTCCTGATAGCTATAAACTATTTTATAGGGGTATTCAATGTATGGATGTGGACGAGAGGTAAATAGGCATACTGATGAGACCTGAATGGTCGAAAGCTAGGGTGTCCTGCAAGACACCTTGGCTCTATGTCAAACACATTATATTTACACGAAAAGATTCATTTCCTCCAAAGAGAAAATGAAATCCTCAAAAGACTCGTCAAGGACGGATTCTTTTGGATGAATTATTCAAGCAGAGATTGTGATGGGTGTTGTAGCGTCAACTCCTACAAGTTCACATCACTGCAGGAGTTTTATGACACCGAAGACAGACAAGCTGAGTCCACAGATGGTCAGTTCAGCTACTGCCTAGCTCCAATAGGAGAGAATGGTGGGTACGAGTTAAATGAAGAATGGTCAGGAGGTTCTTGGGCAGATTATTAATCAATTAAAATTTATTATTATGAGTTATCAAAGTTATGAGAGGTTTGAAAAGACCGCAAAAAGTTTAAGAGATTGCGTGAGAGCAATCGAAGATGGAGAGTTTCAAGATTTAGGAAGTACGTATGAAGTACAAGGACTGAAAGAGCTACTTGAGTTGGCTGAAGAGGTGCTTGCATACAAACACGAAATCAGAGAGTCAATTGAAGAGCAGGAAGATGGAGAGTTATAGAACATACAGCGTGTACTACGATGGCGTGCTTATCTTTACGGAGATAGGTGCGTCTACGTACCATGTTATCGACAGAGTTTACAGCAGGCTACACGACAGGTTTCCAACTACGATGTGGCAGAGAAAGAATCTTAAAGCAATCAGAAAAAGATGAGACGAATTACATACAGCGTAGCTATGCTTGTCGTAGCTCTAGGATGCAGAGTCCATCCAATACAATACGAGTCAGCTCCTGTCACCATTGAGGTGTCCTGTGGGACACCAACGTGGGACGATTTTATACGAGCTGTGATTCACGTAGAAAGCAGAGGTAACGATTCAATTGTAGGAGATGGAGGCAGAGCAATTGGTTGCCTGCAGATACATCCTATATGCGTGAGAGAAGTGAACAGAATCCTGCGAAAGAATGGTATGCCAACAAGATATACCAAGCAGGACAGATACAGCCGAGCGAAGTCCATTGAGATGTTCGAGATAATGGCAGAGCAGGTTGTTTACTGCAGAGAATTATCCTTCGAAGAGTTTTGCGAAATCGTAGCAAGAAAATGGAATGGAGGTCCAAAAGGACACCATAAAAAATCGACCATTAAATATTGGGAAAAAGTGCGAGAAGCAATGACAGCGTCAAAAAAATAAATTTGGATCTGTCTAAAACTTTTCGTATCTTTGTCTAAAATTATATTAAAATCAGGGGTCAGCGTCTGACAAGATGCTCCCCACAAAATTAAATTAAAATGAAAAAAGTAAAATTTCACAAGTCAAACCCTAGGGAACAGATATTCCCTAGAGGTACAAAGAAACAACTACAGGTAGGTGACTGCGTAGTAAGAGCAATTGTTCACGTTACAGGGTACAGCTACAAGAAAGTGTTTAGAGATTTAACGGAGTATGCAATGCATCATCCAACGTGTCAGCCAATTAACTTTCAAGATGTCTATGATGACTACATCAAAGAGATGTTAGGAGGAGTTAAATGTAAGCCGAAGAGGAAAGCAGATGGCAAGACCTACAAGGTGAATCGTTTCCCTGCATCCGCAGGAGAAATCTACATCATCAAAACAACAAAGCACTTGACTGCCATAGTAGAGGGGTTGCATCTAGATAGTTGGAATTGTGGAGAGTGGAGGGCAAACACTTATTGGAAGATTGACAAAGACTCACTCTAAAGAGAATTAAATTAAACATTAACCGAGGTCAGGGTGTCCTGCAAGACACCCTCCTCATTAAAAAAAATCAAATGAAAAATAGAACAAAAGAAAGAATCGAATACCTAATGGAGGTGCTAAAAACTTGGGAATGCCTAGAGCATTTAAGCGTCAGAGAGACAGACAGAATTAAATCAGAAATGGAATTGCTAGTTGAGAGTTCGGTGGAGGATTTCAAGAGAGAGGTTATAAGAATCAATTTAAACAAACACTAAATACTATGTGCGTAATTATTATCAAACAGAAAGGCAAGGATGTGCCAAGAGAAGTTCTCAAAACATCCGCAAGAATCAATCCGCACGGATTGGGAATCGTATGGCTAGACACATTCAACGTAAGCTATCACAAGTCAAGCGAGTACTCGTTACTCAACACAGCAAGACCATACATCGCTCACTTTAGATATGCGACAATCGGTAGGGTCTGTAAGGAGAACACGCATCCATTCGTATGCGGTAAGAACAAAGACGAGCTGTTCATGATGAACGGAACAGCGAAGGGTTATGGCAACGAGAACATGACAGACACAGAAGACCTAGCTATCAGACTAGGTAGCACTCCAAGGCACACTTGGAAGAAGTCGCTATCAAAATTTGAGGCAAGGTTTGTCTCAGTCAATGTACGTAACAGAACGTTTCAGATATTCAATAAGAATCTGTATACCTATCGTGATGGGGTTTGGTACTCCAAGGCAAACGTACTGCAGGACAATGTGGTTGCGGTTTATGGCACACTCAAGAAAGGGTTTCACAATAACCATGCATACCTAAGTAACTCCAAGTTTCTAGGCAAGGGATACACCAAGGACAAGTATCCTTTGGTTGTATCAGGGTTGCCATACCTGATAGACAAGGAAGGCAAAGGGACGAACGTCAGGGTTGACGTGTTCAAGGTAGACGACAACACCTTCAAAGACCTAGACCTGCTAGAGGGTCATCCAAGGTGGTACAGGAGAAGACAGATACCTATCAACATCAACAACAAAGTAATCAATGCGTGGATTTATTTCAATCCTGCCGAGGAGCATACGTGGGACGGACACAATCACGTGAAGTCCTACGAGCGTACGTACAGCTTGACTCCTAAGGATACGTATAAGTTGGTGGAAGAACCAACGTGTACACAGGTCAGTATATACGATGAGTTTCCTAAAGACGAATCACCCATATGTTTAGATTGTTTTCACGACCTAAAGTTTGATGGGTTTAGTAACTATCATTGTGACGGATGTGACGGATGGTTTACTGAAGAGGATGTGCTACCCTATTCATAAATCAAAACAGAGGGTGTCCTACAGGACACCTTCTTCTGTCTACGGATGTGTATCCGTACTGATGAAGTCGAAAGACAGAAACAGATTTGGAATTAACAATTTTTTAAACTATATTTGAACAAACATTAAACATTATGATTAAATTAGAAACACTTAAAAGAATCGCCCAAGATATCGTATCTGATGTCGAGTGGGTACACGACAGCCATTCAGAGGCAGAACACTTGGGAGTACAGCGTGGTCTTAACATGCTAATCAGACACCTTGAAGAAACCAATCAAGAACGCAAGCCAAATGCTCGTGATTTAATGAAACAACTACAGCTACAGGGGTGGCAGTCATGTGCTATGTGGCACGCTGATAATGTGAGGCAGAACTATGAATGCACACAAGAGGAGGCAATGAAGGTACTAGAAAACGTACTAGAGTCGGAGCGTATACAAGAGGAAATATACAATGCCATAGATGACTACACACAGCATATGGAGTATCAAAGAACAGACAACAATCCATTTATCTAAGAGACCATGAGCATTTACGTAACAAAAGATGATGGGTTCGTTTGGTTGGACGTAACGGAACGAATTAAAAAAGCAACATCAGAGAGCTTAGAAACATTATGGAATGCACACGAGCTGTTTGCAATCCATGATGACGACAGCGAGTCATTGCTAGAGTCTCACGAAGAGATAGACGAAGCGTTGTGGTTGGGTCTGAAGATTGGAATCGAAGTTGGACACCTACCTAAACGAAATGATTGGTGGTCTAAGTCAGAGAAGATTACCCAAGGTGGGTATGTATATGTACGAACAAAAGATTTATTAAAGTAATGGCAAGACTAATTAAATCAAACGGAGATACTATCGCTGACTATTCCTGCAGTAGCTTGAAGGCTATGCAGGATGCAGTCGGTGGATATATAGAACCTGTGTACACAAGTCGATGGGTAGTACTTGTGAACGAGGAAGGATTTTTAAATAACCTACCCATAAACATTGAGGCATCAGCTATCTGTGGACAGCCAATCGTAGGAGACGCATTGGTTATGACATGGGAAGATTGGGACTCACAAAATTAAATCAAACATGAAATCAATTTATTTAAGAGAAGTAAATCAAGAAAAGATGAGACCTTTTTCAGACAAAGGTTACATCCAACGTATGCAGATTAATGCAGACAAAGAAGTTAAGTTTACACTAGGTGTCTTTATGGATACAGGTAGACTTATGAACCGCAGTGATTATGAATCCAACTACAACACAGAACTGAGAGATGATTGCCTACACGTTATGTCATACATATCAGGTGGGTGTATTCAACTACTTAAAAACGGAGAGTGGGTGCTTGATATCAACGGAGAGCAACACGTAACCAAGAACATTAAACTACTAGAAGAGAAACTATACAATGAAATCAATTAGAAAACAATTATTAGATGCCAAGTTACTTGGCGAAGACAAAGCAGAGATTCAAAGGTTGCAACAACTTTTGGATGAGTTTGAGGATTATGCTAATGAAATATCTGATGAGGAATCAGGTAGTGAGTTTCAGATTAAAGAGGTAACAAATCAGTTACAAGAATTATTAATTAAAAAGAACAGAGCATATGGCAACTCGGCACTAGAGCCATTGAACGTATTCTCAAGTCAGAACGCAGTAGATTCTCTGTGTGCTAGACTAGATGACAAGCTAAGTAGAATCAAGAACAAAGGGCTAAACGATAAAACAGAAGACACGTTATTCGATTTAGCAGGGTATTTAATATTATTAATTATAGCAAAAAATGAGCAAGACTAAACAACTAATAGACGAGATGCACTCAATGGATTTCTACTCAGCCTATGCCGATTCAGATTATTGGCACAACGAGTGGGAGAAGATTAACAAAACAGAAACACCAAATAAAAATGAAGAATAATATATTCAACGAATACGTGGGGAAAGTCCTTGACCTATTCAACATGACAGAGACAGAGATGTTCTCTAAATCAAGATTAACCAAGCACAAAGATGCTAGATATCTTTTGTATTACCTGTGTCATAAAAGACCAATGGAGAAACATTATATACAGGAGTATATGAAGGAGAGAGGCTACGAGATAGGTCACTCCACAATCATTCATGGCATAGCTCAGGTTGAGAAGAAGATAGAAGAGGATTCAGATATCAGAACCATAATAGAAGAGCTAAGATAATATGTATACACTACAAGATATAATGAATCAAGCCTTGGATGATAGGTACGCACTACAATCTAGTGGTATAGGATACAGGGCAAGAGTATTGTATGGATGTAAAATAATTCAGGACGATAAGACAGAAGAGATAGAGATTCTAAACACCGCATTGACAGGAGATTGGTACCTACCTATCACCAATAGTCAGAAACAAATTTTCCTAAAAAAAGGTTGGAGAATTGGAGTTTATGAATTATCTTTGTCTAACTATCGTACAAAACTTGACAAGATTGAGGAGCGTATAAAGAGTGAAGTCAATGGGAAAAAGAATCCTAAGCAGATAAACTCTCTAAAGAAATCAAGACAGAAAGTTATGAATGAGTATAGTAAAATTAATAAAAAATTAAATCGAACATCAAATGACACAACTTAAATCAGTAAACATTAAGGGTAAGCAGTACGTTGAAGTAAACGAAAGACTTATCTACTTTAGGAACAACTATCCTAACTTTTCTCTTACATCAGAGGTACTAGAGAAGACAGACAAATCAATTTTAATCCTTGCTACAATCACAAATGCTGAAGGGAAAGTTATATCTACAGGTATGGCTGAAGAGGAAAAAGGTAGCACGTTCATCAACAAAACATCATACGTTGAGAACTGCGAGACATCAGCTTGGGGTAGGGCATTAGCTAACTTTGGTATAGGACTCGACACATCGGTTGCATCAGCAGACGAGGTAAAGAATGCTATAGCAAATCAGGAGTCAACAAAGGCACCAAGTAAAACTAAGCTAGAGATTGGAGATGAGAATTGGGACAAGGTTATTAAGTGGGCAGTAGCCAACAAAGACAAAGGTCTCAACACGATAGTTAAAATACTACAGCAGAAGTACACGATACCTAATGTAGTTAAAGCCGAACTTAAAAAGAATATATAGTATGACTCAAGCAATCTTAACTAAACTAAGAGACGACAATGAATACTATAACGGAATCGGTAGAAAGTATTTATCCAACTCAGATATAGGTACACTCCTTAAGAATCCAAAGTTTTTTGGGACCAAGAGGGGTGACTCAAAAGAGTTTGCAATGGGCAGATACTTTCATCAACTATTCTTAGAGCCTGATAAGGCTAAGGAGTGGGACTTTATAGATGTATCATCACGAAACACAAAGAAGTATAAGGAGTATGTGGCAGAGCTTCAAGGTAACAGCAAGAGACCTAGAGACTTTGCGTTACTACAGAAGGAGAAGGAAGAGGTAGAGCGATGGGTTGAAACAATGAAGTCTAACTTTGATATGTATAACTACATATACGATGAGAGTAATGTGTATGAGGTTCCAAACGTAGCTGAGATATGTGGCGAGATGTGGAAGGGTAAGGCAGATATAGTCGGTAAAGATTTTATCTTCGACCTTAAAACATCTAGTAACATTAATGATTTCCGTTGGAACTTTCGTAAGTATAACTACGATAGTCAAGCCTATATATACTCAACACTATTTAATAAGCCTATGATGTTCCTTGTTATTGATAAGATAAGTGGGATGATGGGTACATACTCAGTGAGTGAGGAGAGTCTTGAGAGAGGTAAACAAAAGGTAGAGATGGCAGTAGAGGTTTATAGAAAGTTTTTTGGAGACAATCCAACAGATGATATAGACCAATATTATTTCTACGAAGAAATTTAATGGGTGTCTTACAGGACACCTAATAAATAATAAGTACAGGTATCATATGGATAACGTTCCAAGCACGTATGATATCTTAACAATAGTTTGGAACTAAATATTAAAATAAAATAATTATGGCACAACAAGAGAAAGTGTTCGCAGATGGATTCTCATTTAAGAGAAGAGAAAATGCTCCCGAATTTGTAGTAGGTAGAGTATCAGTTAAGTGTGATGATGCAGTATCATTTATGAAGAAGCATCACAAAGATGGATGGGTAAACCTAAACATCAATCAAGCTAAGTCAGGCTCATATTATGTAGAGCTAGACACATTCGTTCCTGAGAAGAAAGGAACTAGTCAGACTAAAAAGGAAGTGGATTTACCATTTTAATAGTAGTTTAAATAGGATTAAGGGGGGGTTGTGACGGCTCCTCCTTTTTTTAACACAAGAAAATGTTGAGTTTTATAAGACATATACTATATATATTTTATACTATTATTATTTTTATCTTTCCTATACAAGAAGAAAAAGTTAACATAGTCGACAACTCATTGATAATCAACAACAAACTAAACATAAAGTCAACATAAGGTTGACATAATTTAATTAAACATGACATCAGACATAACTATATTTAAGAATATAAAAGAAACAGACGCACCATTCCATAGACCTATTGGTCATCTTATTGAGCGTATAAAGAACGGAGCATCAAAAGATTTAGTTAAGCGTATAAGAAAAGAAACACGTAAGGCTGAACGAAATGAGCTTAAGAAAGAACTACCTGCTATTTGTTTTAGTGGTAGGTTTACAAAAAGAAATGATAACTCTATCCAAGAACATTCAGGTTTTATATGTCTTGACTTTGATGGATATGAAAAGACAAGAGAGATGCTACAGGATAAGGAGAATATTACTAAGTCACCTTATACCTATTCGGTTTTTGTATCACCATCAGGTCAGGGATTAAAGGTAATCGTTAAGATACCACAAGACATAGATAACCACGTAAACTATTTTAATAGCCTACAAAAACATTTTAACAATCCTAAGTTTGACGTTACGTGTAAGAACTTATCTAGGGTTTGTTATGAATCATACGACCCACTAATTTTTGTAAACGAGAACTCATCTATATGGGATAAGATAGAAGAGAGAGAGTATCAAGAGAAGCATCAGTTTAGAGATGCACCTACCATTCCTATTACAGATGAGAATAAGATAGTAGATATACTCGTGAAGTGGTGGACAAAAAAATATCCTATGGTTGAAGGTCAAAGAAACCACAACTGCTTTGTACTAGCCTCAGCGTTCAATGATTTTGGTATCAACAAATCATTAGCAGGATATGTGATGAGCAACTACAGGAGCGATGACTTTAATGAGAACGAGATAAATAGGACAATAGATTCAGCATACTCTAACACAGCTAACTTTGGAAGCAAGTACTACGAGGATGAAGAGAGACTACATAACCTAAAGATAAAACTAAAGAGGGGTGCATCTAAAAAAGAACTACGTTCACAGCTAGAGGACTCTAACTTAGAGAGTGAAGTAATAGATGCTGTCATCACAAGGATAGATGAGGAGGCACAAGAGACTCAGTTTTGGGTGAAGTCAGACAAGGGAGTAGTTAGAATAATTCACGTGCTGTTTAAACAATTTTTAGAGGACAACGGATTCTATAAGTATTGTCCTGAAGGAAGTAAGAACTATGTGTTTGTTAAGGTAACTGATAATCTAATAGACCACACAGATGAGAAGGAGATAAAGGATTTTGTTCTTAATAATCTTATAGAGATAGATGACTTAAGTATATACAATCACTTTGCAGATAAGGTCAGATACTTTAAGGAAGATTTCCTTACGTTATTAAACACGATTGATGTTTACTTTATCGAAGACAATAGAGACACATCATATCTATACTACAGGAATTGTGCTGTTAAGATTACTAAGAATGATGTACAGATGATTGACTACCTAGACTTGGGTGGATATGTTTGGAAGGACCACGTGATAGATAGAAACTTTAGTCAGTGTAGTGCAGATACAGACTATAGTAAATTCATATCCAACATATGTAATGGAGAAGAAGATAGGGTAGCATCTATGAAATCCACGATAGGGTTCTTGATGCACGGACATAAGAACTTATCGTTCTGTCCTGCAGTGATACTTAACGATGAAGTTATATCAGATAATCCTGAAGGTGGAACAGGTAAAGGAATCTTTATGAATGCCCTCGGTCAAATGAAAAAGGTAGTGACAATAGATGGTAAGTCGTTTACATTCGAGCGTTCGTTTGCCTACCAACTTGTATCAGCAGACACACAGATACTTGTGTTTGATGATGTACGTAAGCACTTTGAGTTTGAAAGATTGTTCTCTGTTGTAACTGAAGGACTAACACTAGAGAAGAAGAATAAAGACGCAATCAAGATACCATTTGAGAAGTCACCTAAGATTGCCATCACTACTAACTACGCAATCAAAGGAAGTGGTAACTCATTTGCTAGAAGGAAGTGGGAGCTTGAGCTACACCAATACTACAGCAAGAACTATACACCACTAGATGAGTTTGATAAACTATTCTTTGGGGATTGGAATGATGATGAGTGGTGTGCGTTTGATAACTACATGATAGGATGTCTTCAGGGTTACCTTAACACAGGACTACTAGAAAGTAAGTTTGTAAACCTAAAGATTAGACAGCTATCGGCAGAGACATCACACGACTTTATAGAGTGGTGCGGTCTTATCAATGGTAGTCAAGACAATCCTTTGCTTGAGGTTGATATAAAGATAAGCCTACATACAACGTACTTAGATTTCATTGAGCAGTATCCTGACTACGCACCTAAGGCTAAGCTAACCATAAGTAGGATAAAGTTTAATAAATGGATGTCAGCATATGCTTCATTCAAATCAGGCACAAGCCCACAAGAGGGAAGAGATATGGCAGGCAGATGGATGAGAATCAAGAGAGAGGATGAGTTATTAACACAAAAAAATTTAAATGTATAATTATGTCTACATACGATAGTAAATTTAAAACATTAGAGGTATTACAGGAAGCGGGTTCATTAATTGTAACAGGTTATGGAGATGCACTAATGGGATATGCCGAGCAGTTTAACGGAAAGATAGTTGCGGTTTATGATATAGATAAGTGTATAGATATTACCGCAGAGGATATGCCATACGCAGATGCAATTGATTATTTTTATTTCAATATACACGGAGCGTATATGGGTAGTAATGGACCTCTCTTTATAAGGCTAGACGAGAATCTATGAAAGGATTGTATCAGGTAACAGCAACTAAAGGTAGGAAGACTATATCTTCTGAGGTGTATGGAGATTCAAATGATAAAGATTCATTGCTCGCAAGGTTGATGAACAGACATAAGATTCTTCATTCACAGAGACCATTGTTTAAGATATTAGAAATAAAGTTAAACAAAGATATGAGTGAAGATAAGTTTAAGTTTAGGGACTATCAGTCACAGATAATACAAGAGGCGTATGAGATTTGTGAGAAGTACAGGTTTGTTTATCTAGCAATGGAAGTAAGGACAGGTAAAACCCTTACAAGTCTTGGACTAGCAGACAAGTTAGGGTGTAAAGAAGTCTTGTTCGTTACAAAAAAGAAAGCGATAGGAAGTATTGAGTCTGACTATAACCTACTTAATCCTTCTTATAATTTACATACGGTCAACTACGAATCGCTACATAAGATTGAAGATGTTAGTTACGATATGGTTATACTTGATGAGGCTCATACGCTTGGTGCATTTCCTAAGCCAAGTAAGAGAGCTAAGCAAGTAAAAGAGTTTATACATAAGTATAGGTGTATAATTTGTTTGATGTCAGGAACCCCGACACCTGAGAGTTACAGTCAGATGTATCATCAGGTGTATGGGATTCCATCAAATCCATTTCAAGAATACACAAGTTTCTACAAGTTTGCTAAGGACTACATAGACGTAAAGCAACGTAAGATTAATTCTCTTTATGTGAATGACTATTCAAGAGGTCAACAATCTATTTTAGATAAGGTCAAACCAATGACAATAACATACACGCAGAGCGAGGCAGGGTTCGTTAATAAGATAAAGGAACAGGTTCTTATTGTAAAGATGAATGACACCACTCACAGGCTAGCAGACACATTAAAAAAGGATAAAGTAATTCAGGGTAACAACGAAGTTATATTGGGAGACACACCTGCAAAGTGTATGTCAAAGCTACACCAAATATATTCAGGCACCGTGAAGTTCGAGAGCGGAGAGTCAATGATATTTGACCACTCAAAAGCTGAGTTTATAAAGGAGAAGTTCAAAGGCAAAAAGATAGGTGTGTTCTATAAATTTAAAGAGGAGTACAACGCACTCAAGGGTGTCTTCAAGGACACCTTATGTAACACCCTCGAAGATTTTGTAGGAAGCGATAAGAACATTGCACTACAAATTGTTTCAGGGCGTGAAGGTATAAGCCTAAAGGAAGCTGATGTGTTGGTGTATTATAATATAGACTTTTCTGCTACAAGTTATTGGCAGAGTAGAGATAGGATGACAACAAAGGATAGAAAAAACAGCGATGTGTATTGGATATTCTCTGATGGAGGTATTGAAAAAGATATATATAAAGCTGTGATAAAGAAGAAAGACTATACGGTTCAGCACTTTAAAAAGGATTTACTAACTTTGTAATATGACCGAGCAACAGATACAGAAGAAAAGAATCAATGAACTTGAGGCTCAGGGATATTACGTTATAAAGTTAATTAAGACCAATAAGAATGGCATACCTGATGTGATAGCTATATCACCAAACGCTGAAGTTTTATTCAGTGAGATAAAAACAAAGACAGGTAGGTTATCAAAACTACAGGAGTATAGACTCGAAGAGCTAAGTAGCTTTGGGTTTGACACCGAAGTATATAGAGGAGAATAATTAATTAATAATAAAATGAATACAGAAACAGACAATCATCATCCCCTTAACAAACAGTTTTGGGAGTATGGTCAGAACTTTTGTGTGGACTGCCTAAGGTCGGGAGACCTTGTGTTAGACTCCACGCACAGCACAGAGGTGTTGTGTAAACAATGTAAGGAACAAAGAGATAATGGATTTAACGTATGATATTAGTGACATATTTGCACTTAAAGTAAGACTACTACCCAAGAAGGAAGCAGTAGACATAGCTAGACAGATAGACGATAGCTTTGAGAAGCTACCTATAACTGATGGGTGGACTAAAAAAATTGGCGGTGTTTGCAACATAGCAGAAGAACCACTTTACTTTGAGCTAGAATATATATACCAACCCGATGAATCACCTGCATATCTTGACATAAACATCATAGAAGTAGACGACTACCTAGACTATGTAATAGATAAAAAAACATTAAAATCAAACAACAATGAGAAAATTACCTAAGCACATGACAAAAACAATAATAGACATTAAACTACAAAACAAAGTAATAAAATTAATTAACGACACATTTAAGATAGATATAGTAAGTAAGACAAGAAGGCAGGATTATGTTGACGGTAGAATGATTTACTATAAAATACTTAGAGACTTAGGATACGGATACCAACCTATTGCAAGGACGTTAATGAAAGACCACTCCACTGTTATACATGGCGTAAGAGCCTTTGATGATGTAACTACATACGACAAGGAACTTTACAATAAATATGCGGTTATCAAGGAGCTAATACTTGAAGGAGTACGTGAGCCCGCAACTCAGGAAGATACTTATCAACAGCTCATGGATAAGGTAATTCATTTGGAAAAGGAAAACAAAAGATTAAATTTGTACATCGAGGAATTAAAAACTAAACAAATAGAGATATAGTGGCACAACATATTTCATCCATAGACAACGAAAGAGTGAAGACAATCAATTCACTTATGGATGAAATGTATTCTCACCTTCCAAATATATATGAGTCGCTAGTCGATAAAGATATACCTCAGTCACAGAAGCACATAAACTCTTTAATTGATTTATTAAAGATGGTTAAAGAGTCAATGGACGATGAGCTGTAAGGTATGTGTTCGGTGTAAAGAGTCTAAGCCTATTGAGGATTATAATTCCGCAGGGCATTACAACAGTAAGGGAGAGAGGTATAGTCGTGCATCTTGTAAAGACTGCACGTTAAAAGTAAAAAGAAATAGAAAACAAAAAATAAGAGAGTGGATTAAAGAGTATAAGATGGGGTTGAGTTGTGAGGGATGCGGTTACTCTAAAGAAACTAGTAAAACATTTTCAACCACAGCACTACAGTTTCATCACACAGCAGACGACAAAAGTTTTGAGATAGGAAACTCTATAGGCAGGGGGTATGGTATGGAAAAAATAAAAAAAGAAATAGATAAGTGTGTGGTGTTGTGCTCACGGTGCCACGCAGAGTTACACGCTAAATGAGATTTGAATCAGACAAAGATATAGACAGAGAGCAACGAGCAATAGAAAAATTCGTTAGTAAGTTTCGTGGTACATATAAAAAGCTAGACCCAAACGATATTGACTACAGGGTCTACGATGAATCCAATAAACTAATAGCGTATGTGGAGGTGAAGGGTAGATATAGAACTATTACTAACGCATACCCACTACCTGTGGCTGCACGCAAGGTTGTAAAGCTGTGCGATAAGAGACTGAACCCTGTAATGGTATGGGCGTGTGACGATGGAATCATATACGGCAAGCCAACACATCTACACGGAGAAATAAAATGGGGAGGAAGAAAGCCACGTGAAGGAGCAGTCAACGACCAAGAGCTTATGGTCTACTACGATAAACAAAAAGAATTTAAATACTTCAGGTACTAAGGTGTCCTACAGGACACCCTAATCTAGAGGATATAACTTGCCTCCAACTTTTTTATACCCCATATTCTTTAAGATTTCTCTTTCTCGTTCTCTTTGTTCTTTCATCATCTCATCATACCTACCGTACACCTTTTCGTAAAGTCTAGGGTCGTATCTTTTTAAATCAGATTTAGTTTTAATTCCTCCCATTGGAATTATTCCTTCTACATCAGAACCTTCCTGACCATATCCCGGTCTATATGATTTACTTATTCCAAAGATGTCATACATATTATTGTAGTATTCTTCTTCATTATATCTACCAAAGTATCCGTCTTGTATTGCGTTAGACAATCCAACAAAAGGGTCTACTTGGAACCCTGCTCTCATCTCTAGTATTGGAAGAATAAAGTTTCTAAACCAAGCATCAGGATTATCTGTAGCTCTTTTTTTAATCTTATAAGCCAAAGATAGTATAGGGTTTGTTACGGTCTCGACAGGCTTTCTTTCTCCTCTTATTGCGTTTATACCCACCTCTAAACCTGCACCTATTATAGGTACATTGTAAAGTATATTTAATCCAAAGGCTGCATCCATTACTCTTTTTACAAATAGGTCCCTATCTTTATCGTTACCTCTAGTAAGTAGCATAATGTTAGATGCTCCTGTAAATAATACGTTAGCAATAGCAAGGTTCATATAGAACTCCCTGTAATCTTGCTTGGTTGGCTGAGCATTCTTTGCTTTCTTAAATTCACCCTTAGATGCAAGAGATAAAACATCACCCCAACTTCTCATGATGTTTGTAGATGACTGCATAACTTTATTCATCTGAAGAAATGTGGTGCTACCAAACATTGTAAATACCTTTGCTTTCCAATCACCTTGCAACTGAAGCAGAGTTTTATCTGTAGCTCTTCTTGACTGCTGAGTAGAGTTATAGTTATTGAATGCTTCTAGTGCCTCAGCTTCTGTCATACCGTTAGCTATATTACGTTTATAGTTAACGTAGTATCCCATCACACCCATAATATCTCCTATAACAGTAGGTCTAGCAGACAGTGCTTTAGTGGTCTCAACTGCTTTCCCCCAATAGCTAGATTTTTTATTAGCTAACTTCAGTGTCTGACTACCTGATTCAAGACCGTATATATCTCCTTCTAATCCTTCAATAATACGTTCGTTGAATGATGCTGACATTTTTCTTGCTTTAGTTATAGGTCCATTATATCCAAACATATCTTTTGGCATTGATAGTAGCATACCCGCAACGTCAATAGTGAACATCGTCATATCAATAGGAAGAGTTACAAGTCTTGGTAACTTAGATTCAACAGATGGAGGAAGGAAACTATACTGTGCAAAAGCATTTGCTATAGATGTAGCCTGCTTAAGTATTTGAATTAATTTAAATCCTAGTGCGTATCCTGAGAAAGCACGTAGTATTTTATCAAACGAACTTGTTTCTTTTATTCCTAAGGCTTGAGAAGCTGCTTGTGGATTTATTTCTGCATTAATAAATACCTTAAGTAAAGTTTCCGAACCTGATTCTTTTAATAAAGTCTGAACTACAGGTGTATTAAAAAAAGAATTTAGTTCTTGAACATCAGCCGCATATGTCTTATATTTCTCCATCGACTCTAGATGGTTCATAAACACTCCTGTAAACGTGCCTTCTTTTACGTTAATATCGCTTGACCTATCAGTCCTTTCTAAAAGTGCTGAGTTAAACTCTGCAGCAAACGTGGAACTAAAGTTACCACTATCAATCATGTCCTTAGTTATATCAACGTTTATTGTTTTGGTTGGAAAGTAATTAGATACGTATCCTAAGTTAACACCATTGACCTGCTTATATACAGAATTAACTTCATTAAATCCTGTCGTACTTAGGTATTCAACCGCTTTGTCTGCAAAAGAAATAAGGTCAGGACCTAGCTTAGTTTCTATATCCTTTAAAACCTTGTCTGTAAATCCTTGCTTTTCTAATTTAGCATACTGAACAGCGTTCTTGCTAAGTGCGTATATTCTTAATAACTGATTACCGTTAAAGGTGTACTTTGTTTTTGTGCCTGCCTTACTCTTACCCATTATCTCCATTGTCTTCGGTAAACCTCGAAGATTAAAACCAAATACTTTATCTAGTGCAATCTCAACACCCTGTAAACCTGTTTCAAATCCTGACTCTTCAGCCATCTTATCAACCATCTTCCTCATTGTGTTTTTTCGTTGATACAATAACTCATTCTTTCTATTTAAGTTACGGTATACATAATCAGTAAAAACAGTTAACCCTTTATTCTTTCTATCTAAAAAGTTAGTAATGGTTTCAAGGTTAGTTAATACATTCTTAGCCTTCGTAAATGGAGAGTCTGTTCTACCAAAAATATTTTTTGAAATTTTATCGTAAACCTTTTTCATAATACCTCGTGCTGAAAAATCAGCTTTGATATTATCTTTTGCTTGGTTTAGTTGGTCCGTATTTTTTGGTGTGCCATCTTCATTAAACAACAGAGGGTCCGTCTGTCTAATCTGATTGGTTGCTAGTTCACTTCTAGCGGCTCTGTCTTCTGCTATCTTAAGTCTTCTTGTATTAAAACGTAGTATAGATTCTTTTTTCTGTAGCTTAACATCCTTTAATAACTGCTGTGCTTCTTCCAAAGAAGCTGTATCTAAACCTGCGAATTGGTCGAAGGCTAATTGAAGCTGTATTAATGATTCTTCTTCTAACGTAATCTCTTCTCCGTTAATTAATTTTATTTGTGCGGCATCAATAATTGGCTGCTTATTATTTAATATTATATTTATATTATTTATCTCCTGAGCTCTTTTATCATTATCTCTTATGGTAACAGCATTCATAACCCTCTTAATGTTATTGAAGATTACTTGCCCTATTGCATCAATACCTTTTGCCTTACGCTTACCTTTAACTATAGCAGGAGTAGACTTAGATTTTACGACCTTATATATCTCTTTAATAACATCACGTTTTATTTGAGCACGTTTCTCCTCAATAATTTTAACCACTTTTTCAGACTGCTTGTAGTAATCATCTACAGTTTTAATCCCGGTAACTGAGTTTAAAAGACGATTGATTTGTGCCTGACTGTAAGTCTTAGACTCAGGTAGGTTTCTTCTTATAAAGTTTCTTAGCATAAGCTGAGCCTGCTTAAGATTATCTGAACCTATTCTTCTTTGTCTAAGTGCTTCTTTTAATTTAGATATCTCTCTTGATACGTTTCTACCTCCTCTGTATCCAAGTGCTCTATCTAAACCAACACGCAGCTCCATTTGAACTTGGTCGTTCTGTGATTTATATGTATTGTGTTCTTGTATTAAGTCCTGAGCTTTTTGTCTTATCTCAGCAAATGATTTTACTCTACGTCTACCGATTACATTTGCTCTACCTGATGTAGCAAATCTATCTAACTCAAGTTTGATGTCAGTAAACATTTGTGCTGCTTCTTTCACACCTCCCTCTATTCTGCCGAACTCTATAGGTAACTCAGTAAATAAATCTATATTATAGGTAAGAGCTCTGTCAATATCTGCTTTCTTGAAACCTCTTCCTACTAGTATCTCTCTTATGTCAGCCTCCTTATATTCGTTTTCTCTACCTATCCTTACTATCTCATCAATAGATTCATCTGCTCTAAAGAGTATTTCACCTAAGCCTTCTGTTAGTTTGTTTAAATTTTTTTCTGATATATCTATTGGCTTACCCTTAAGTATATCAGCAACAGCGGACTCTAAGAAACTATCTAGGTTAAGGTTCTGTATCTCCTCTGTTGTGAGGTCTTTAGACAATTTAAAGTTATCTTTAACGTAAGACCAAAGCGATGCAATCCAATCCTTAATCTTTTGTTTAAGACTAGCTTCAACTACACTCTCTCCTTTATTACCAATCAACACAGCCATAGCTTCGTCCACAGCTTTATCTACATCACCATCAAACTTCTTTAAAAACTTTTCATATGTTTTTGTTTGCTTCACTAGTTGTGCACCACGGTTATATATCTTTCTACCTCTAGGTGTGAGCTTTAAATTCTCAACCCACACGTGACCCATCTCGTGAATAGCTGTGTTAAACAAATCGCTTTCTGAATTATGAACCTCTGAGTTAATTAGTATCTGATTGTCAGCAGTTAAACCATAAACAACATCACCCTTTCTTAAGTACGCTGTAACCCTAGGACTCATCAGAGCTGTGTTCATTGTCTCTTGGTCTGTAGATATATTCATAAACGGAAAACTTCTGTTAATGAAATCCATAAACCTACCTACGTTGTCTATACCAAAGCGTGTACCTACATAATCTAGGTTATTCAATCCCATCTGAACGGGAAGAGTTTGTGCTAGTCTTTGGTCTTCCGTTCGTTGTCTTTTTAAGCCTTCTTTTTTTATTCTTTTCTTTATTTTAGCTTCTGTATCTCCTCTCTCTCTACCTTCTATTATTGCTTGTTCACCTTTTATTTCTCTTTCAATTTCAAGAGCAACATTATTATACATTGATGGGAACAACTCAACAATAGACTGAGGCTGCTCGATAACACCTATTACTTTACCCTTAGGACCTACGGGATAATTAGGATGGTTTGTTTCGACTATACTACCCTCCTTGTTGTCGATAGCTGAAAGCACATCAACTCCTGTAATCATAAACGCTGACCTAACAGGAGCATCCTTTAGCTGAGGCTCAGTTAATAAATCAGTTATTTTTCCAATATGTACAATTTCCGCTTGGTCTTCAAAGCCTTTCATTAATACCTGTACAACAGCCTTAGATTGTTGGTTTATTTTATTAACGCTTTTAGGTTTGCCTCCTGCTTCTGTAATACTACCTCCTGTCATTAATGTAATCAATTCAGCTCTAGCAGGCAGAGGTAGTTGTTTAATAGATTCTTCGGATATTATATCATCAATAACTTTAAAGTCATTCTTTTTTATTAGTTCATTTATTTTATTAAAAGGCTTTATTTTTTTTGGATTGTCTTTTAATAAACTTAACTTTTTATTTAATTCTTCTTTTAGGGTAACCATTGCTGCCTTTCTATTTTCAATAGGCAATGTTTTTATATTATCTAGAAGAACTCTAGCTACTGATTCGTTTGATGTAATTGAGTTCTCAGCCATCTTCACAATGACCATAGGAACCAATCCATTATACTCAGGGTTTGCTTTCCACCAAGAATCAAAGAACGCTCTGTTGTTTTCATAAACACTTATGGCAGATGATAATTGAGTTTTTACTTTATCTTTACTCACGCTTGCCCAAGCAATATTTTCGTGTCCATCTATACCCACGAATCCCATACCTCCTTTTAGGTTTTCTATTACTGTACCTGTAAGTGGATTGACTACATCTCCTGTGCGTAGTTGGTCTGACACATTAAATATAACAGGGACACCATCTATTACTTTCCACTCTACTGTTGGTATTGGATTGTCAACACGGCTATTAATTTCGTCAACATCTATCTTAGGTGCTTCAGGTTTTGTTTCTCTGACTTCAGTTGTTTCAATGACAGCTCCCTCATCTTGCTTATTCATCTCCTCAACAATAGCTTCAACGTCAGCTCTTCCTTCTACTGTTTCAACAGCGGTTTTAGTTTCTGAAGGTATTGCCTCTATTGGTATCTGCTTTTCAAACAAAGCGTAACTAATAACAACATTTTCATCTACAATACCGGCAGGTCGTTCAGCAAATAAAGCTCCCTCAAAACCTGCATTTTCCATCGCCTCTATAAACTGACTCCCGGAGGACCAATCGTTTATACCTTCTCTCCCCTCAGATGCTTCTCTCATACTTCGGATGGCATTGTCGTAACCCCTTAACGCATCTTCTTTAGTGTCGTATTCAATTTCAAGTTCCTCATTGTTTTTTAAAAAACCTTCTTTCAATCTTTTAACGTGCTCAGGCTTTCTTAAATCAAATAAATTTTCTTTCTTTTGTTCAGATATCTTTATTTCAGTTACCTCTCCTACTTTATCCGCAGAATATTGCTCTGCATATTTTCTATTTGGAGTTAAGAATATAGCACCTGACTGTCCTCTTTTTAAAACACCTCCTTCAATACGTGTTGGTGAACCGTGATATACAACTTCTGACTTGGTGTCATCTTCTTGTACAACCGCATCGTCCTCCTTTAATCTAAAGTTAACTTCACCCAACTTTCTTTTTGACTCTAACTCTATTGTCGCTTCAAGGTCAGCTAGTCTTTCAGGCTTTGTTTTTAATGACACCATATCATCAACACGTGATTGATTATTTTCTGCTACCCTAGCTTGGAAAGGTGTGAGTTTTTTATTTTCTATTTGCTTGTCTGCAATCGCAGAGACTATACCATCAAGCCTTGATTCTTCTATGGTGTTATCGTCAAACGCTGTTACATCTTTTCTTGTAGGTCTCGTGATTGGGTCCGGGATAACAACCTCTTCAGTAACTTGCTCTACTACTTCACCCTCCTCAACGGTCGTAGGTTCTGCGGCTTGTTCTTCTTGAAGGTTCCGTACTTCGCTTTCCACCGCTTGTATATCTCCGGTTTGTTTATCATCAGATACTGCTCTTGTTTCTTGCTCTTGAATGGCATCTTTACTAAATTTTTCTGTTATTGTTTTTACTACCTGCTCATCATTCTCAACAATAATATCCGCAGCTAACACTTGCTTGTCAGACATATCACTTATCTTGTTTAAGAATTTTTTTCTTTTATATTTCTTACCGTTTATCTTATACTTACCTCTTACATCTTTTCTTATATCAGTTTCAGTAGTCTGCTCCTGACCTACAACAGGACCTATACCCTCAAGACTTGTTTGTTCTGATGGTTTACGTAGTGTTTTGGTTTCAGCTATCTCTTTAATCTCTGTATTGATGTCTCTAATTTTATCTCTGAATATTTCTTTTCTATTTGTAGTAGATGTAAGCTCTTCCTTTGCTGACATAAGCTGCATTGTTCTATTAAGAACATCTCTACTTACGTTTCCTTCTGTAGCTGATAAAACATTTTGTGCGTTTTGTCTTTGCCCTAAATTTAATTGTATCCTCTGATTAGTAGCTTTAGTTATCTGTCCGAGCTTTTCCATTTTGTTAGCCCAATTAGAAACTCTTGTTGGAGTTGAGCCAAACACACCACTCAACTCTTTATTCAAGGCTTCTATAGTAGTGAACTCATTTGCAAGGTCTAAATTATTTTTAGCTCTTAAGTCAAGAGCTTTGTTTATTGCAGCAAAAGAAGCGTTATTACCTAGACCACCTATCATTTCAGCAAATACTTCCTTCATATCAATGCCCTTGTTGTACGACACCTGTGCTAAGTATTCTCCTGCTCCCTCTAGTAGTGGGTCAATAGCTAATCTTTCTGCAGTAAATGCAGAAACTCTTCTTCCTAAAGATGCTGTTTTACCTACATTAAATACTCTACCTGCAATACCTGCTGAGATTATATCTACAGCCATAATAGGTATACCTCTCAGCAACCCCTGTTTTCTGCCTTCTTTCCATACGTTGTCATCTTTAAATGCTGCTACTACATCGTTAGTATTTAATACGTTGTAATTATTTCTATTCATAGCCTCCATTATAGCGTTGGTATATTCCATACCGTAGTTAGCTCCCATCATAGCTGTCCTTAAACCATAAGCAAGACCTGTGGCAGCTCCCGGTATAGTACCTAAAGGTCCTGCAGCAACAGTACCTGCACCTGCTCCAATACCTACACCTGTAGGCACGGCAGTAGCTAATAATCTTAATCCGTAAGGAAGCATCTGAGACAAACTGTTTGCCGCATATGCCATTGCCATAGTTGGAATGTCATCAGAAAATGCATCAAAGGCTTCTCTAAAACCTTTAGCACTATGATATCTATTTAACTCCCTACTAACTTTACCCGTATTAGAAGCCCTCATATACTCAACAAACTTTTCAGCAAGTTCCTCTGTTGTATCCCCTGTTATTCCAAGAGCTTGTTGAATTATTATATCTCCTGCCTTACCTCTATTGAGTCCTTCTTTTATAGAGTTCTGAAACGATGCGTAGTTTTCTACTATTTCACCTCTAAGGTCTTGGTCAAACTTAGAATCTAAATAAGTTTCTGCAACCTCGTACTTATCGGCTGCCATTTTTGACACCTCTTGAGTTGACTGATATGCTGTTAGTATAGCGTCCTGCATACTAGCCTCTTCTTGATTAGTTGGCTCGTAACTTACAAGCTCGTCTATACTTAAACCAAAGTTAGCAAAAGATGCAGTGTTTAATTCGTTGTCTATATATTTTGACGCAGCTCTTTGCTGAACTGCTTCCTGCGTTATTGACTGAAGTTGCTTATCTATAAATACATCGTAGTCTTCACGAACCTTTTGAAGGTCACTATCTAGATATACATCTGCAAGTTCATCAAATCTTTTTTTAGAGTCTTCGTATATGTCTTTGTAGTCTGCTCTTAGCTTCCCCTCTGCTGTGTAGAAATCACTAAACTCCTCTTGTTCAGACTCGCTAAGTTCATTAATATCAAACCCTCTTTGGTCTTTAGTACCACGGTTTAGACTTTGAATAAAAAAAACTTTATCTCTTGCGTCTTCGTACTCTTCTATCTGATTCTTCATAGATAAGTAATCATATCCTCGTTCTGCAAAAAACCTATCAGCTTCTGCATCTACATTTGATACGTCCTTCCAAGAACCCTGAGCAAATTCATTAGCTTCTTTTTCATCATCAAAATAAAATAGTTCTCCTCTTTTTTTTGCTTCTTCAAACGCCTCCATCCCTTCAAGCTCCATCCAATACATTGGGTCACTTGACTTTACTTCAGGATTTTGTAAAAATAAAGTTGGGTATACTACCTCCTTGCCATCAATGTTTGCTGACTCAAATAATACAGTTGATTCTGTACCGTCATCATTTATACGTGGTACATCCCTAAGGTATTTAGCACGAATAGCAGATTGAACTGAGTTTGTTTCTACTTTTTCTGCTCTTTCATCAGGTTTGTATGCATAATTTGTTACGAATTTTTTGAGCTTTTCCGCTTCTGTTAAAGCGTTACCATCAAACCAA
>Ga0181390_1000248_pt1 | contig 23505 bp, 9 predicted proteins | sample 13SPOviralmetaG_FD_130085 | JGI IMG/M metagenome (GOLD analysis project Ga0181390, IMG submission 130085) | Marine viral communities from the oligotrophic San Pedro Time Series (SPOT) site, San Pedro Channel, CA, USA - 13 SPOT_SRF_2010-07-21 | ecosystem: Environmental > Aquatic > Marine > Strait...
CGGGCATAAACACGAGCGACTTGTTTGTAATAACAGACGTGTCGGAGTCAACGTCTTCTAAAATAACATTCGAGAATGTCACAAATGCTGTGCTGTCTGATGCTAATATCGAAGCAAAAATAGATACGGTCAAAGAAAAACTGAATGCAGTGAATGCCAATATTCCTGGAATGGGAAATCAACTAAATGCTACAGGGCTATTCTATGATTCAGCTTATAGAGACGGCTCATACTTTTTAAACTGGGCTAACGTACTTCAAAAGCCATTCATTCCTACAGATATAGCTGATCTTACTAACACTAGTAATTTCGCATCATTCGATTCCGCTCAAATTAAACTTCGAGTGGTAGGCACCGCTGATAATGGTGCAACTCCAATCACTATAACGACTGACTATATTGATGAAGGAATCAACAATCTTTATTACACTTCAGACAGAGTAGAACTTAAAGTGTCTGCCATGTTCGGTTCTTTGTTCAATGAGTATAGTGATACCTTTGATGGTGGACAGGTGATAGACAGTCTTGAAGATGTGCAGGGAACATTTCAAGGCGTTAGTAACCTACAGTCTGCGGTAATAAGAATATCAGACACATCATTGGCTAAACACTATTTCGTTGGAAATACCTTAAGACTTTACGGTGCATCTGATGAAGCAGATCAAATCAATACGACTCCTACTAATGTGAGTATAAGCGTACAGGGACAAAGTGGATTTGCTGAAGGAACTTCATCTAGTCATAGAACTTTTGCGTATAAGTTTGCGTATTTCGATGCTAAAGATGGTCACGTTGGGCAATGTCAGTCAACTCCTTTGATAAAAAGCGTTGAATATACTCCTGATCAAGGATCATCTTACTTAGATCCTCTTCCGTTTTTTAATACAAACAACTTTATCAGATTTACTGGATTGAGTGCAGGCGATCAACAAGGAATACTTTGCTATAGATCGATTGATGATGGGCCATATAAACTTAGGGCAGTTTTGGGACCTAAAGATTTCAGTGGAGGTGTTTGGCAAGACTATCATCTATTTGACTATACTCCTTGGGGCGGCAAAGATTCTTCAGATAACACATACTCTAAGATAACACACTTCTCTTTAACTGCACCCGATGCTCCTAGTAGAGGATGGGTAGATGTACCTATCAAATCTATTAACACAACTGCAGGTTACTTCGAAATCACTTTAGGTGACAGTACAGCGCCTACAGAAGAGACTTATTTAGTGTACGTTAATCCAAATCCAAGCACTGTCACTATTGCACATAACGACACCTCAAAGATTAACGAGTCGATACAGTCTAGATCAGTAGCAGGAAATAAGAGTGTTACCTTGAACGGCAAGACATATATGGCATCACATATTCTATTGCCAAATGACTTTGGTATACAGGGTACTGCAAATGTTACCAAGATCAAAAAACTTGCTTGGTCGGGAATGAGTGGCGAGAGCTATGATAACTCAGTAATAAAAACTCAAGTTTCAGCTGGTGCAGATACTATCTCACTATACGGTATAGATTTTGACGGTAATATTACAAATCAGTATCTAGTAAATGATACTAATGATAACTCACTAAACTTTCTGTTAGACTTTGGTGTTGTGCCTGCTGACATTTTGATTGACAGATGTCGTATCAGAAATGTTATTGGTGGTGGCATATATGCAAATAGTCCTTCATTGCTTAGAATTACTACTGGCGAAATTATGAATAGTGGCGTGTCTGATGTTCATCCTTTCAATCCTTTGTATGCATCAGATGGTGACGGAACTATTATTACCTCTAATAGATTTGAAAACTTTGCAGACTCTGTAGACGTTTCGGTGACGACAGAAGGAATGATCGCTAGTAATATCATAAAAGCGTGTGGGTCAGGATTGTTTGTCGCCGGTTCTACATTTATGGTATCTTCTCCCAATGTTCTCATAGGTGCGGCAAACGAATTCTTGTCAAGCCCAGATATTCTTAATACAGAATATGACTCTATCAATATACCTCTTGCTCAATTTGTGGACAATGATGCTTATCAGAGTGATGACTATGTGTATCAGGAAAACGGAGAGGCTTATAGTCTACGATACACTTCGGTAGGTGAACAAGGAGAACTAGTTTACAGGCTAAATCTTATTCAACAATTAGTTGACGGATCTACTCAGCCGTATGCTATTCAAGCTGGACCAAGCGTTTATGACACTAGCAGTTCACCTGTTCAAGGTATAGATTTCATCTTGAATAAGCGTTACAGAATTACTGCTATTGGTAGTGTCAACTGGAGAGCGATCGGAGCTAAAGTTGGTATGGTAGGAGAGTACTTCACATATAACGGCACTACCGTTACAGGTAGTAATGGTACAGCGACTGCTGATGATTTTGCTGGATTATCTAGCCAAACTCCACCAATTATTGTAGACGTTTCTAAAACTCCTGCTGAAAGAGATGAAGGCATATTTAAGTTTAAGATTACTGAAGACGATAACAGTAAGAGTATGCTTTATACAGGAATCTTCTCTCCTGCTCAATTACAGCAAAGATATGATACTAGAGTTGCGGCTAGTACTGTAGGATTCCCAACAGGATCTCAACATATAGGTGTAGCCTGGTCAGCTTCTTACAGAAATTATGCTTCAATAGGAAACATACAATCAGGATATTGGCTAGTTTATCAAGCCGGTGCAGATTCAAATATTTCAGGTGGTAATAAAACAACTGACGACACAAGTCTTAAAAACAGTCCTGAGTACAGAATGATTATTAATAATCCTCTGAATCTTACATCTGGCATGGAAATAGTAATAAATGCACACACTAACTTTAGTTCAGTAGGTGCTACTATTCCAGGACCAGTTTATGGTCGTATAAGTGAAACACCTGCTAATATAGAAGGACAACCTAACCAGAAATCTGTTATTGTGAAGTTTTATAACCTATTGGGTGGTGGTGACAACGGCAACGCCGCAGATAATGCTGGTGTGGCTGCGGCAACCGCAGGCGATCTAGCCAAAGGTTCTAACGGTACAGGAACAATAAATACAGTTGACGACTTTGTGATTGCACAAGGGCTCATTAAATAGGGAAAACAAATGTCAAGTATAACTAATGTAAACCAAAATTCAGCAGTAGTAAACGTAGGTAGAACTACTCCGGTAGCGCCTGGAGCGCAGACAGCAGATAAGTCCATACCAGTTGTAATGGCTTCTGATCAAACTGCTATTCCAGTAGAAGAGCAGAACAAAGTACAGTCGGAAGTCGCACTATCGCTTCTAGGTATTCCGAGAGCAGAAGTTGCTCTAGGTATCTTTGCTGATGTAAACACTTACGATGTTAACCCAACAGAGTGGTCGATGGACCCAGAGTATCATACGGCTGGTGATGGTGTTAAGCATCTACCTACTGAGGCAGGCGCCCTTGTAGAAGCATCGAGAAACAAGACAGCAGTATTGACATCTAAGCGTTTCTTCAGATATCAGCCTGGTCGTGTATCTGCCGCTACATTTGGTATCAGAAGTTCTGTCAGTGTTGCAGAGTTCGCAAGAAATCCTGTTATTCGTAAATACGGCATCTACGACAAGTATGACGGTTACTACTGGGAAACTCGAAACAACGGTCAAGGCGATAACTTCTCATGTGTTCGTAGAACGCAATCTGTTGCAAACTTCCCAGTGAGTCCTTATGGCGTTGCAGGCATTACTGCCCTAAGAAGCGGAGACGAAAGAGCAACTCCAGGAACAGTAGCCTCAAATCAACTAGATGATTATAAGTCTGTAGGAATGGGAGTTGAAACTGAGATATCAGAAGGAGCATTTGTTACGGATCGACAAATCTTAAAAGAAAAGAGATATGAGATTATAAACAATGTTCTAGCAGAAAATGCAAGACAGTATCATGGAGATACTACTACACCTGGAACAATAACTGTTACCGGTGGCGGCAGCGTCTCATTGTCTAAAACTGATTATTACGCAGACTTGGCTCTGGCTTATAGTGAGGTGATTGGATCTACATATACAGCCGCACAGATGGAATCTAAGTGTAAGCGTGATCTAGACTACTGGATAGACTTCATGCTAATGGATTTAGAGTATGACTCTGAAGTCCATGTCAAATGGAATACAACTAACTTCGCATTGTCTGATGGAACTAGTAACTGGGAAGGAACGCCAATAGGCAAATTCCCTAAACTTAGTGTATTCGAAAAGCCTCTTCACAAAAGACTTGAAAGATTACTCGATGTAGGAAAACTATATCCTCTAAACCAAGCAACTGGATCTGGCAAATATGATCCAGGATCAATACTAGCTCCTAATGGCACTGTTTTAGGGTTTACATTGGATGGTGCAACTAAGTTAGAAGGATTGCAGAACATTGTTCTTACTGCATTCAGTAATGGTGATAATTTCACTCCTCAAATTCCTGCATTTAATGCCGCTACATACGGCGCAAGATTCTCAGCAGAAGGTAAACTCGATGCGTTCTTTGATGTTAAGAAGCATTTCTGGGCTTATTATGTGACCGTCACTGAGACAAACACCCAAGGTGTGCCCAACGGGAACTCAATCGTGTATACAGTACCAGACTTTGGTCCTAGTAGTAATGATGCTGAAGATGGCACTGACAACCTAACTGGATTAAACTATCTAACAACATTGTCGGATTCAGAAGTTCAAGAGTTCATTAGAAACAAATGTCAACGTGATGTTGTATATGTTATCGATGGATACAAGAACGATGTTATTGGTGGCGGTAATGCGGAGACCACTTACAACTGCCAAATGTTCTTCCGAGGCACAGGCCTATCTGTTTACTCTCAAGAAAAAACTGATAGTGGTCAGAAATATATAAGTGAGATTAATAGACATCAATTGTTGAGAGACACTATACAGAGAGATTTAAAGACAGCTGGTTATACAGATTCTAGCGCAACATATGTAGATGTAACACAACTAGCAAACAAAGTTATTACAAACTTCCAAGTTGAGAATCAAGAAAATGCTACATTAGGAAGAAGAGGATTTGCAGGCAACTTAGTGACCCTTAGAGATGGCTTAATACATACTCATGCGGGAGTTCATGATCCTTCTCTACTCAAAGATTCTAAGAAAATCAAAACGAGCGTTATACCTGGTTCACCAGAATCAACTGGAGCCGCTACGTTTAAGATAACTGAAGGCAGTGTCACATATGGACAACACGTTAAAATTAGTTGGACTGGTGTAGATGGTACTACTGTACCCGAGACCCTTAATGATGCATCTACTATATTCAACGGTCAAGTATTGAGGGTAGGTAGAGTACTTAATCCTAAAGCAACAGAATTTATACTATGTTCTTTGACTGATAACTGGGACACAAGTGGCACAACTGTAGTTTCGATCACTGCCGCAGAAGCTGGTGCAGATCAATCTTTCAATGCTTCTAATGGACAAGCACAGACTGGAAGCACCGGTACATTAGGAACAATTTTCATTGAGACAGTAGTTCCGTTTATGTTCCCGAATGACTATAACTTACCTATGATCAACAATCAATCGTTTACGTCAGAGATTATGACTAGCGATGCCACCACGAACAACAGTGCTAATTTAGGCGATGGTACGCAATCATCACAAAGAATGTTTAAGTCTACTACAGTCACGAACATGGGCTCAGTGCCTAAGGGACCAGTTTTCCCTTATATGTACTCAACAGACGATAACCTGTTAGATTCGACTATTTCAGATGACAAGACAGTAGGATTTATCAATACTGCATTGGCACCAACAGGAAACTCTAATGGTAATGTTAATACTATTAGATCACAGATTGACAATGTGAACTTTCATCCAGAATATGTAAACTGGATTAAGAACAATGTTAAACCAGAATACTGGGGTGTTTACGAGTATCGTGTACCTCGTTCACGATTCAGTCACGATTCTCTTGACGGCCGTAGTGCTACTAGTCCTAACATTTACAGTTATCCTGAAGATGTAGTACCTCTAGAAGGAAAAGGAACACGAAATAGAGTTTATAGTGATCTGGCAACTGGTGTAGCGGGTACTGCTAGACCTGGAGAAAATTTCATAAACGAATCTGGGGCGCAAGAGTCTCAAGATAGTCTATATGACTTTGACTTCACAAAAGTAACGATGCTTAAAATTGAGTTCTCTTGGTATGGTGCGGTAGGTGCATTGTTCTTAGCATATGTTCCTGTAAGTAACGGTGAAGCACGATGGGTACGAGTACATCACCTAAGAGCATCGAATCAGTTGAAGATTGCATCTCTTGGTAACGCAACTCTACCTATTACTTACACAACTTATGGCGGTGGTAGCCTGTATTGTGGTGGTGATGGAGAAGATACTTCAAGTTCTTCGATAGATCAGGGGTACGGCTCATTCTCACATAACATTGTTAAGTACGGTGCTTCATATTACATCGATGGTGGAGATAGAGGTACGGTTCGACTGTATAGCTATAATAATGCCAATCAGGTTGGTGCATTAGGCAAACAATTCGGTATAACTAGTTCTTCTATAGACAATGTTGAGGGTTCATATTCGGCATCTGGTAATACTCTAGGCGGTGTAACTACTGCTAGTATCGTAACTAATGCCCATTGGGATGACAACGGTAGTGATGAAGTCATTGACGCCAGATTCTTCATGGGAGCTGATGTGAAAACTAGCAATGATCTAGATCAAAACGTGAAAGTTATTTGGGCAGATGTGGCAAACAATAGAGTGTACTTGAACAAAGAAATTCAAGGCACTAGCGTTGGATCGATCAAGCTTATGCCTGATAGAGCGGCGACAGTATACGGACTAGAAACCAAAAAAGTTATTCTGAGTACAAGAGAAAGTAATGCTGTAAGAAACAGAGTACAGGTATATCCCACTAAACTTTCATCTAATAATGCATCATCTAATGATACAATTAGATTGAGATTTAAGAAGACGCCTATATTCCAGACTAAAACTTCTGCGACATATAATGGCTTCACTTTGACTGACGAGTATATCATGGACAACAATACCAATCCGTTGCCTATAGATTATGCCGCAGATCAGACTAGTCCTTATATACAGAATGGAGAGAAGACTTACGGCTGGTTCAGAGGTAGAATAGGTGCTCAAGGAATCACCGCATTCGGATTGCTTAGTAAGGAAGGAGATAAATACTACTTTGAGATGTTAGAATCTTTTGAAGGAGTTGTTACTCTTACTACTAGCGAAGACTTCTTACCAGACTTGAGATTTTTGAAGACTGGTCAGACTACAACAGCAGACACTAAGAGTTCGACTACTATTGAAGGATTAAGTTCTTTGAACATCGCAAGCGATCCAGTTGTTCCCGTTCCGGAAACAGGAACAAATGTTGCGACAGTATATTTAAGACCTGGAACAGAGCAGTTTGATTTAGCGACTTACTTCGACTACAACAAAGAATATCTATCATTTCCTTTAACGGATATAGCGGATAGCTTGTATTTTGCAGTAGACTCAGATACTGCATACGACTCAACTCCAGACAATATAAGCTTAGGTGTAACATGGGAAGAGCAGTAGTATATGGCAAAGCAGATAAAGATTGGGCTGGACAAGGTTCCAGCTCCTCTTACAAAGAAGTATACACAACTAGTAGATATCGAGGGTACAAAACTCTATGATGCCGCTGGTAATCCTCTTGTAACCGAAGAGGATGAGTCGCTTCAGGCGTTTACGTCTAGTGACAATGCGCTATCAGTATATACTAATAATACTCCTTTAGAAGGAGGATCTCTTCCTGTAATAGAGCAGTTTCCTGAAACTTCTCAAGTTAGTTCTTCTCTCTTAGGAGTACCCAGGGCAGAAGAACAACTGTCACTTTTTTCTGATGTTGCAACTTATGGATTAGATGAAGATGCTTGGTCTGTATACACATTTTCAGACATAAGTGTTCCTTATCAGTGGTATCGAAAGAAGCATCCTATTCACGGCAGAAGAAGTAATCCCGAGTTTAAAGAAGGAAGTAATGAGCAAGCACTATATTTAAGAACCTTTCCTTCTCAATACTCTTATCCTCAAGGTCCTAGATATAAATTAGAAGACGAGCCCACGGAAGGCTTTAGAAGATACATGAACTTTATTGCAGTGGGTAGATGGTTACACACACTATTCACATCCAGAGGCTTTACAGACTTTGCAGATAAATGGTTCCTAGATTCTACAAGCGCAAATGTTGTCGATAGAAGCGATAACATAATGACAGACACTGAACTTAGGCTATTAGAAGGCACTACTCTTACCTTTATAGGCAATCAAAGCTTTTTTGAGGTCAACTACGGCAAAGACGATATACAAGACTCCTTTGATGATATAGAAGTCTGGACACATTTCTTCGAAAAAATAAGAAAAGGAACAGCATATTTTCCGTCTAATAGTCTCCACGGAAGATTTGAAGAGGATTCTATATATCCTAAGTTAATTCAATTCCTTTCAAGTGAATGTATACCAGGAGGAAGCAGTACTAGATTTCAAGTAGCGTGTCTAGAGAGTAAACGAGCATTCAGATATCAACCCGGTAGAGCCAGCGGATTTACTTTTGGCTCTAGAATAACTACGGACCCGGTTTCAGCGGCCACTGTTTGCGAGTTGGGCTGTGCTAACGATACAGATCAGTATGTGTTTCAACTAAGAGGTACTCAGTTGAACATAGTTAGACGAAGCACTATTCCTTTGCCTATTGATCTTTTGAAAAGACAAGGTTTAAATGAAGACAATCAAACCACAGATCCAATATTCGTTAGAGGAATAGGCAACGACATTCCCTTATATGAAACCGTCATACCTAGAAGCAAATGGAACGGTGATGCCTTGTTGGGTACAGGCGACTCTGGGTACATCTTATCGTTTGAAGATGTAACGATGTACAAGATCGAGTTTTCTTGGTATGGTGCTATTGGTGCTAAATTCTATGCATATATTCCCAGCGGCACTGGAGATGCAAGATGGGCACTTCTACATACCTTAATTATAGAAAATGGTATGGGTCAACCAGTCTTACAAAATCCAGATTTCAAATTCAAGTATACTGTATATTCGACCAATACCGCAACAATCGAATCTCCTATTCTTCTGTACAAATACGGCAGTAGTTATTATATTGATGGCGGTGATGAAGGCACACAACACATATCTACGGTAACATCAGACACTAAATCATTTACAACAAGAACTCCTGTTCTAGGACTTCTTCCTAAGAATGATATTCTAAACTTAGATGGTATACCTATAGTCAATGGTAAGAAGTCATATCCAACCAAGCTATCGATTAATTCCACAAAAGACTGTAGAATTGATGTGATGGAAATTCAAGGTTGTAAAGATGGGGTTCATTTCAACTATTCGCCGTCAATACACATGGATGGAAGAAATCCTAGAACAAGGTTACTCAGATTTAAATATGCTCAAGCAAATAGCGTATTAGATATCATTCAACCGGCTAATCCTATCCTTACAGGAACGGTATCTGTAAATAATACTGAAAAGGTAGTAACGGGAATAGGCACATCTTTTGAGAACGATCTTCAGATTGGGGATTTACTCATAATAGGAACTGGCAACAATACAGAGCATAAGATATCTAAGATAAACAGCCAGACAGAACTTGAGTTGGCAGATGAGTATAGTAACTCTAATTCAGCAGATGTAACTGGCCAGCAAATAAAGCATATTCAAAAGTTAAATAGGGAAGATAATTTTGGTAAAGTTATAGCAGATGGAGTCTATGGTCAATACGTTGATACTTCTAATTCAAGTGGAATAAGTTCTCCCATACTAAGAAGAAACGCCCCTGCTCATGACTTCATACTAACACCAGGTATAGATATTAGAGATTCGTTAAAGCTAGACCTTTCACTACTAGATAATAATCAAGAATTTGACGGGTATTTGACAAACTATCATACGGTAGTAGGATCAGATACCCCTATAATAGCAAACAAGTTTAAGATTCACTTCTTAAATCCTAATGCTAAAGAGGGAACTTATGGTGATAAGCATTTTGCAGAATTTACCGTAGGCGTAACTCCTCATAAGCCCACACCACCAGACGGTACCGAGACATTTGATAGACTACACTTCGAATCGTCTCCTGGTGTATTTCAAGAGTATAATATCGATGAGTTTCCTGTAGTAGAGTATTCGCCAGATAGAGTTAGATTCCTAGAAAAAGAGCAAGCTGAGGTTTACGAGTGGCATGGAGCTTATGGTAGAGGTAGATTTGAAACTGATCCCAGGAATCCTGCTCCAGTACACGGTAGCGGTGGTTACACAGAGCAATCTGGATTTATATCTTCAGTAGTAGGAGAAGTAAGTATTCAAAATTATAATGTTCTTCTTACATTAGGCGACTATGATCAAGATGATGGTGCTCAGTATTCCTCTTATAAGAGACTCATATTTACTACGGCTAACACTCCTAATAACAACGACATAAAGTTCACTCAGAAATCGAGTAGTGGCGAAGGTGTTCCCACTTCTGGAATATCTGAAATTGGATCACAGTTTATAGGAACGGGATTCTTCTTCAGAAGTCCTGTAATTACACCAGTCACAGGGCCAAAGTATGTTTATGTTGATGCCGATATAACAAATTCGGCAGATGGAATAACTCTGGATGATACCTTAGGTCCTACTACAGTATCAGATGCCGGAAACTTTAAGACTATACAGACTAAGACATTAACACTAACAGATGACTTTCAAGCGCAGTCTTATGATGATAACGGAACAATACTATTCCCAAATCACCCATTTAACATCTCTCAAGCACTAGCATTCAACGACCAACCACTATATCCAGTGTTTGCGATGCAAGATGGGGCTAAAATAAATGGAGTTGTCATAGAAGAAATATTTGACAGTGGTGAGGTAATATGTCATACGCCCACATTCAAAACCGACGATTCTAGTTATAACCCTAATATCAATATTGATAATATTATTCCTGTAGTAGATAGAGGACTCAATGGACACAGTGGCGAGGCAACATCTACTTCACTGAAAACTCCGGCAACATTTATGTCGGAGGATAGAATGTCTGCGTTAAGGTTCGATAAGTCTTGTCAAAATCCATTGAGGGCTGGAAACACTATCACATCATTCTTCGTAGAAGGAGGAGATCCTGCTAAAATAGACCTTAGTGATATATTCGCACAAGATAGAAAGGGTCTATCCAGAGGACTACTAAATAATAGTGCGATATACTTTACTGCCACTGAGTTAGATTCTGAGACGGCAGCGGGTACTGTAGAGCTTGCATTAACAATTAAGGAACAATAATGACTATCTATAGAGGACTGAATGTCGGAAAGGCTTTAAGCGATATTGATGATTCCCGAGAGGCTCTCAAGAATCTAGGCTTAAACAGAGCAGATTTTGACATTATATCTGGACTAACCGATGCTGACGTTGGCGTAGGCATAAGTGATTTCCACAATATGGCCAACTTGTCATCAGACCAGAAGAAAGAGTTAGAAGCTTTAGCGCAATGTGCAGATAACACTGAACGAGTGTTTCTTACAATTAATGACGTAAGTACTCCACTAAAATTTAATTACAGAGCAAACGATAATAAGTTCGTTGGCGGTGCAATTAAGTACGGCTATGCCAAGTTTGATGCACCACTATTGTCGAATGGAGACTATGATATCGTAGGCGCAGACATATCAACATCAAGACTCTCTTCCTGGTCACCAGTAGGTAGTCCCAATCCAGACGACTATATTCTATATGGTGGAGACATAAAAGTTAGAGGAGATAGACTCTCATTCACTAGCTTGACCACTACCGAAGAGCCTATAGCGAAAACATTTAGGGCAGAAGTGCCAACGCATATACTACAGGCAGACATATCTGATTCTGGTACCGAATCACTCTATTTGATGAAAGGTATACCTCTGACTTGGGAAGGAGTTTTTGAGACAATCAGCCTAGATGGCGCAGTTGAACGACCACTTAGCGATATTGAAGGTACTATCCCCATAACCTGGAGAATAACAAATCTACAGTCTCCTCCAGGATCATACAATTCAGGAGATGGTTCGAACAATACTGCAAGTATAGGAACTGGCAGTCTTTATTCGCCCGCAGTTTATACTATCTCACCTCCAGGATACATGAGAAGAAGGATAGAGTTTTTCTACGATCCTTCAAGAGTCGTTAGACTTGGAATTAGAGGCGCTAACTTAAATAAATGGACAAATGTATCCCTACCTTCATTAAGATGGCTAGACCTATCTTTCAATGACTTTGCGGTTATGCCAGAGTTTAGAAATGATGGAGTGGCTTCAAAGCAAGGATTTTCTGGTGGAGCAGGTCTAGCCCCAAATCTACAGAGACTGTATATAACAGGTAATAATTTAGGAAGAGCAAACGATTATCTTTTTGGAACAGATCGTGAAAATACAGGTAACTCTTCTCAACAGTGTAATAGATTGCCTACAAGCTTACAGTATTTAATCGCAAACGGATGTTTTACAGACAGCGCCACTATAGATATGGAAGATCATGAGAATCTACTGTATATTGATGTCGGCGCTAATTATACTAGAGAATTACAAAGGGCCCAGTCCGCCACGATTAGTCCTAAGACATTTAACCCAAAGCACAGAAGATTCTTCTCGGTCGAAGACAGTAATTACACAACTAATGCTTCTAGTGACACAATGTATGTAGCAGGCCACGGCTTCTCTACTGGCGATGCGGTAAAGTATGATTATCATGTAGATTCGACTAAGACTATGGGCGAACCTATAAGCACTATAACTCTTACTGTCGGTCAAGAGGTAGGAAACTCTAGTGCTACTTATTATGTTCGATATGTATCAGGCAACACGATACAGCTTTACACATCAGAATCTGCCGCAAACTCCGGAGGCTCATCAGGTAGAGTGTCTTTAGCTGGAACAGGTGGCGTAGGACACGGTAGACTGCACTCTCTTTTGAAATGGGACACATCTAGTAATAGTGCCTATATGTCAAGCACGAGTAAGGGCATAGTTCATTATAGAATTTATAATCAATCGTATACAAGACTTTCTCCTGGAGCATATAATAGTCGTAGACTATACTTACTTTATAATTACTCTACCCCCTGCACAACAAACTCCGAAACTCCTAATTGGACAGATACAGCGAGTATTAATGGTACGATTACGGGATCTGCGGCAGCAGTGAAGGCGTCTAAAGACATGGCAATACCTAAGTTCGAGGGAACTGTACAGTTTAGATATCACTATTCTAGATGGAATAATCACAATCTAGTCGATTTTTCAGGCAACACTTCAATATATCGTTATTACGACTGGCAAAATACTATAGACTCTAGATATCAAGAAAATGAGAGGTCTCTGGCGGGTAAGTTTGGGGGATGTACTAGTCTATCACACCTTTTACTATATGATAAAAGAGGGCTTACTGGAGATATCGAGACCGATAACCTTGTTCAAAATTTACCCAATTTACGTTACTACAATTCCATTTCGTGGGGAGGTAATAGGGGCATTACTGGTAGAATGACAGATAACGTATTTAGCGGCAGTGATAAACTTAATGACTTTACCTGCGGCGGTACTAATTTTAATCAATACACTAGCGATTTAATGGGAACTAGTGGAGAAGGCGGAGATCAGGGCGTAAACAGAGGTAGAGCGTTATCAAACGCCAACGAAAACTTCAGGTACTTTAGGGTTGGTGGCAACCTATATGGTGGCGGTGCGCTCGTGCAGGAAGAGGCAGGTACGTACGATTTCATTTTCCCACAGAATGATAGACTCATCACTCTGTATCTATATAGAAATAATTTTAGAGGAACAATGCCTAATGTCTTCAATAGCTTTTCAAGAATGGTCTATTGTAATATAGCCCGTCAAAAGGATTGGATGAGATCCTATAAGGGCAATGAAAAGCAAATATATAGAATTGGTGGCACATACTTGACCACCAATTCTGGTAATGTTGATAGAATGATGACTAATGACTGGAAAGCAATAGGTTGGGTAGCTAATCAGAACGAAGAGGTCAACCGTACCATTACAGGAGAATTTGCAAACGCAAGTGGGGGCACTCCAGCTAGCGGTGATGCGTTTAAGTTAAGGCATATACCTATAGCTACAGGCAATCCTAGTAACTATCTAAGAATTAGAGACTATAGGATTATGAAACTTGGAGATACCGATTGGAACGCAATTTCTAATTCAGGGACTAGTCCTTATTTGGGTCAAATAATACGCTTGAGCACCACTACTATTACTGCTCAGATACAGGGAACTGTTCCGGGTAAAGTTACTCCTTATTCTAAATATACAAGTCTGAGAAGTAGAGGATTCAGTGGAGCTTTTCCCACATTCAATAATCCTATGAATAATCTGTACTACTTGTACATTTATATGAATAGCTTTAGCGGACAGTGTCCTAAAATTGATGCACCAAGATTACTTAATTTTAGAGCATATTCTAACAATTTTAGCGGGAAGATACCAGACTTTTCTTCTTGTACCATCGTTCGTGAACTCAATATGAGAAACAATGAGTTAAGTGGCTACACTGCGGGGTCTCTTGCCAACAGCATCTACTTGTCAGTAGCAGACTTTAGAAATAATCAATTGCAGGAACATGTCCTGAGAGATATTTTGATAGACCTTATTGATAATTACACTGCGAGAAACCGCTCAGGAGTGACTATAAACCTTAAGGGTCAAGGTTCTGGCTCCAGAAGGCTTCGAGAAAGTTCTAAGTTCGATGGCACTTCAGGAGAAAACTCAACGAAAGCGAAGCTTGACTACTTGAAGCAAGTCGCTGGATGGTCAATACTTTTAGATAGTTAATAGGAAATAAAATGGCACAAGGGTTCGTAGCAACTAGTAACTTAGCAGAGAGTGTAACTCCAACATCTGATAGAAATATATTAGATAATTTAGGTGGAGTAAATATTACTCAAGATATTCTGTTGTTTGATGGTAATCAAAACTTCGAATCTAAGTTAAAAAATATTTCCTCAGAAGGTCGTGAAGATTTTATTGTGTTTGAAGACACAACAGATAATAACTATAAGACTGTTAAAACTAATTTAATTGACAATAAATTTGCATTTTCTAATGGCACACGCATATCGCTGAATGGTGGAGTTGATCTTTTTCCTTTTGTTGTTGTTGATAGTAATGGCAGAGACGAGTTTAGACTAGTCGAATTTACTGAAGCTTATCCTTATAATTCCGCAGAATATCAATTTCCGTTTGATGGCGCAGATATCTCTAATCTAGTGATTACCAGAAAAGATGCAATAACTGTAGAAAATGTTACCAACTTGAGTAGACCTAGACTTATAATGATTGATGTTGCAGAAGAAGGCGAAGATGTCGGTACAGGAGGAGCAGAAAGTGGTGATGATGGAGGAGGTATTGGAGGATTAGCTACAGAAGGACTTAGTATTTTTGACAATTTTGGAACATACGATCAAATAGGCTATGTAGCGAGCGCAATAGGTAGACTTACAGCCAAGAAGTCAAGATCGATATTAACAGATAGGTTCTCATTCTTTTCAGAAAATTTAAGATTTAAAGGAACCATTCGTTTAACAAATGACGGCCAGAATCAAATATACAATAATGGTCAAGATGCACCAGGACTCTTCATTTACAATACAGCTAGTGGACAAGAAATTAGAGCATTCTCTGGTTCAGATAATCCTTGGGAAGAAGCCTTAGTATCTTTTGGTGCAACACAGAGAAATGCTCTGAAGACCAATTCCGCAAAGTCTCAGATAACTAATTTAATTTTAGATCCAGATGGTGGCGGCTCTGGCAATAGTGATAGAGGATACAGACCCAAACTAATCAAAAAGAACAACTCTGGAAGTGTAGTAGATGCAATCATACACATTGACGGTAATGCACCATCTTCTCAGCAAATCACGCAAGGCGAATATACCCATAAAGTACCGGTAACTATAAATGGCGAGCAGTTCTTTATGCTAGTTAAAGAAGTTTAATCGTCTGTTATAATAGTTCGTGTGTTTGAAAATATTCTAAAGTTTCTTGTTGTACCACCGGTAGGCGTGTAGCTTATCTCCATATAACTATCTGGTTCTTTGGCTTCTGTTCTTGATTCGCTGCCTCTATTAGGAGATCCACCGCTTGCCTCTTCAAACTCAATATCTTCTAGTGACAAAGCTGATCCTAATCTTGTAAATGTTAAGCCCTCAAGATCGCCGTCTACTCCTCCTGGCGCATAATCAAGATTTTCCCAAGAGTTGCCATCCCAGTATTCTAGTAAGCAGTTCAAGTATCTACCTCCCACTAATCCCGCTGGAAGGAGAACTCTGTATATTCTACCACTGTAGTGAATATTAGGCATTCTACCAACACCCGTTGACTGATCTCCGTCTATTTTAACAAAGTCTCCTGCTAAAAACCCTTCTGGATTACTCGGCGAATTAGAGACTAAATTACCATTACTAAATGACGAACTAGTCCATCTATGATCTCCAATCGAATTGTAACTTAACTTTTTAAATGCCAACTCTTTGAGTTCTAGGTTCGGGAAAGTATCGGTTGTCTGTAGACCTTCACTATAACTACTAAATGGAGGCGCAGTGTTCAGAGGAATAACACAATATTCCCTATTCTTCTTGAGTTCTGTTGTAGATCCTCCGTATGAACCAGACGGAACAATAACTAGTGTTGCTCCAGCATTAACGTCTCCCGTAATGTCAACGGCTACACCATTTTCGTTCTCAAGTGCTATTTTATTGCCTGCAGGCTTACTGGCAATTTTTGTTCCTAGACCGCTTAGTCCAGGCTGTGTCGCTTGGGGTATAGCAGACTCAAAGAAAACTCTGTCGCCTATTGAAATTCTATCATAGTTCGTGCTTGTTAAGGTCAATTCGTTATTAGAATTTCCGTCACCAAGCAAGTTATCGCTTGCCACTTCTACGCCGAATACGCCTTTACATTCATGTACGCCCGTTAAGTCATTTAGACCTCTACTGGCATATACCACTGCTATTCCGTGTTCTGTATGCCAAGTAGTACTAGTTTTTAGAATATCTCTGTTGGCGGGCAAACTAGCATGAGGAAATATATCACAAACAGCACTTAGTTCTTGTCCTCCACCGGTAAAACTAACATCTATCTTTTTTACTACATACGGCCTACTATTAAAATGGCTATAACGGCTACCGTTATAACCGGCAGAGTCAAAGCCGAATTCACCTGCAAAGTAAATAAAATCTCCTTCAGTAATCTCCCTTAGTTGCTGTGAATCACTACCCTCTATAGAGTTAGCTACTCTAAGAGTCATTTGCGTATCAGATGTTCTAGTTGCTTTGTACGTACCTACCATGCCCTCATTCTTGTGATGAAGTATCTCTATGTTCGTCATTAGTCCAACATTAGGTCCAGAAGCATCGTTAAGTGATTCATGCACGTATCCCGTATTCATAGATAGCTTCTCTAAAAGCTGATAAGACCACAGTTCATTAGATCCAGACCAACCCGGATTATTTGTATCATAGTTTACAAATGTCAATCTATCGCCTTTACTAATATCCGAAAAAACGCTTCCTGTTCCGCTAGCGGCATCTGACTCTAGTTTTCCTGCAGTGTTAGTGGCTTTTCCTTGACGAAGAAATGCGGCATAGTCGACCCCAGATGTTGCGGTGGTTGGAAAAATATCAGTGGCATTTTGCTTAGGTATGTACAGCAGTGTCGAGATAGATCCATCTACTGTTAGCTTTGCATCAGTATTTTGATTTATAGCATTGGCATGATTTTTCATGAAATACGGAAAGGTGTATCTACCGTAAACGTCATCATCACCAGAATCTTGATAAAAATGTGAGTATGATAGCGGCGTATTGCCCGTACGATTATCATGCTCGAATTGTTTATATTCCATTTGTTGCTCTTGACTACCATCTGGCGCATACCACCAACAAGCATATCTAATTTTTCTTCTTTTAGCTGATGCAACATTAGTCAGATTAATACCACCAGTCCAAAGCTCCTCACTGCTCCTATCGTAGAAGAACTCTAAATAACTTCTGCCCGTGCTTCCTATAGACTCTTCTAGTTTAGCGTAATAAATCCATTCTCCAAAATTACTTGAATATAATCTATATGCTTCTGCAACTCGATATTCCTCTTCATTTAATACGAGAGTGTGTCCACCACATACTCTCTTCCAGTCTTCAGGCTCAAGAAATTCTAGTGTCGTGACTCCGCCATCTTCATAATATTTAACTGGCTTCATGGTTTGGAATCGCCAAGAGTTCACTCCCTTTATTAGTGTCCAGTTGTCATCCTCGTTAATATCCTCTTCAAAGGTAAAATGACCATTTATATAATATCTGAAGTCGAAATACCCACTCTGATACCCATCCCATACAACTCCTCCTTCAGTGTCCTTAAAGGTAGGGTGGAGACCTCTACTCAGCCTCAAGTCTCCATTTTCCCAAAAGTCTTGATCGACTTTAAGTTCTTCTAGGTTAGCAGGATCAAACTTAGAGGAATAAAATACTTCTCCATTCTTAATTTCGTCTGGGTCTAAAGTTTCACTACCTTTACCAGATGGTAGTGTTTGATTTCTGACTGATAGCTTAGACATACCAGTGGGCTGACCGCTACTAACGCCCCAGTGCGCCTTATCAGAGTCTTCTGAAGTGAATAATCTATCACCTATACTATAATGACTAGTGGCCCAAGCATTACCGGATACAGTAGGCTGATCTGCAGGATCTGCTGTGCATATAAACTGCATACCGACATAAGGTATACCTATTACTCCACATTGCACCCACTCATTCCACGCCTTTGAGGTGAATGCCCCTAGAGACAGAATCGTATATGACAAACCTTTTGTAAAGTTGCCCATTTCTACAGCAGGAACAACTTGACTTCCTCCCGTCAAAGTCGTAGTATTAGTAGCTATAACAGCCAGACCCACTGCAGGTGCACCTGAGTCTAAATGATCAGCAAAGACACTAACATCAGACCAGGAACCGGTTCCCACAGTATGTATGATATATGCACGACCATCAACTATACTGCTAGTTAATCCTATTTGTCCTGGAGGTCTACCGCTCCTAGGACCTGTGTAGGCTGAGTAATCGTGTAGCAATTCTTCTGTGTATTTTGTTGGTTCGCTGAAGCCATTCCGATTATCAGCATAATCCCCATCAAGATAGTAGTACCCATTCTGAAATTCGTTCCACGTGGGATTGCCAGCACCTCTCAATATTCTGTAGTAGTTACCGCTTTTAACATTGTCGGCAGTAACTTCACTCTCTGGATATGCGCCGTCTGCGTATTGAGCCAGTCTATCTAGAGATATTATTGTTGCATCTGGGCCCTGGCCACCATCTATCCAGGGCGGATCTCCTAATGCTACCTTAGCGTTATTGATATGATCTTGAATTGTTACTCTGGGCTCAACAGGAACTGTTGTACTATCTTCTCCAGTCAGAGTTCCTTCGACTGTAGTACTGGCTAGTTCAACAAACTCTACGGATTGACCCTCAGGAGTAAGTCTTTGACCCAAAGGACCTTGGGATATTCCTATGATAGGAGCAAGATCGTCTGCCGAAAATCTTAATGTATTTCCGTCTTCATCTACTTGTACAGAGATGTTATCTAGAATGTTGTTTAGTGCCTGTTTAGGACTAGGCAGATCGAAAAGGTTTTTGTCCGCTCTAGCACCGAATTTTACATACTTTGTTCTTGACATAATTGGTCCAATTAGTTCTATAGGGTTATTCTGTTATTTATAAATAACTGTAGTATCTATTGGAGAAAAGAAACATGGCAATTAAATCAAATTTAACAATCGATCAGGGCTCAGACTTCTCAGCAACAGTTGATGTGATATCTAGTGATGGGCAACTATTCGATCTTACTGGCTACGCTGTTAATGGTCAAATTCGTAAGAATTTTTCAACTAGCACAGTTACAGCTAGTTTTATCTGTTCACATAATGTTAATGGCGGTAAAATCACACTAGAACTCCCAAATGCGAATATTGTTGACGGAACTACAATAACTCAAGTTGGAACAAATCATATAGAACCGGGCAGATATCTATATGATGTTGAGATTTCATCAAATGCGAATCCTCCTGTGGTTACTCGTGTCGTACAAGGTACCATCACAGTGACTGGTGGAATAACTAAGTAGTCACCTTAGCGTATAAATAGTTAGTATATCAATAAAATTTAGGATATAAGAATGGCACAGCCAACAACTAAAGCAGAATTTAAAGAGTTTTGTCTCAGAAAACTGGGTAAACCAGTTATCGAGATCAATGTCGACCCAGATCAAGTTGATGATCGTATTGATGAGGCACTATCTTATTATCAAGACTATCACTTTGATGGCACCGAAAAAACTTACGTTAAACATAAAATTGAAAGGTCTTGGATCGAAATAGGGACTACTATAGCCTCAGCTGGCGTGTATAGAGTAGGCGATACGGTATACGAAATACCTATTAGCCCGAATGTAAGTCAGGCAGCAGAGATTGAAAACGCCACATCATCCGCAGTAATAACTGCTATTAGCGAAGATGGCACTAAACTTTACTTTGATAAGCCTCTCACTGGAGATTTTGGTGGATATCTAAGAGATATCGCAGGCACTGATACAGAAAACACATATTATGTAACGACTGAGTATTTGCAAAGTGTACAAGGCGCAGGCATTGCTTGGCCAGTCAGAGGCGTGCATCAGAATGTCTATATCACTAAACAGATTCCAGTAAGCGATAGTATTATCGGTATAACAAATGTATTTAATCCTGAGTCTAATGTGTCACTAGGTAGTGGTATATTCAGCGCAAAATATCAGTTTGTACTGCATAATTTACATGATATGTTGAGTGGACCTTTAGCGCACTTCTCGATGTCTATGTCACATCTTCAACTTTTAGAAGAGTTACTTGTGGGCGCTGTTCCTTTAAGGTTCAATCGTCATCAGAACAAAGTAAATCTTGACATGGACTGGGATAGTCTTTCTTTGGGCTCACATATAGTCCTAGAGGCTTATGCCATAACTGATCCTACAGTATATACTGATGTGTGGAAAGATCGTTTCTTGCAAAACTACGCAACAGCAAAAATCAAATATCAGTGGGGGTCAAATCTCACTAAGTTCAACGGCATGACACTGCCAGGCAATGTACAGTTCAATGGAGAACAAATTTTAAACGATGCGAGAGAAGAAATACAAAGGCTAGAAGAAGATATGGTTAATAGCTACTCTCTACCCGCATCTGACATGATAGGATAGAACAGTGGCTAAAAATTATTATTTTGAGAACTTCGAGAACTCGATGGAGCAGTCGCTCATCGAGGATTTGGTCATTGAGTCTATAAAAATTTACGGAATGGATGCATGGTACATTCCCAGAACAAGTAAAAACCAAGACTCTATATTCAATGAAACGGGATATGGATATATCGAGTATCCTGAAGCACATATGGTAGAAATGTATGTGAAGAGTGTTGATGGCTTTGAAGGAGAAGGCGACTTCTTATCTAAGTTTGGACTAGAGATTCGTGATTCAGTCACATTAACTGTTGCGAGAAGATCATATGAAAGTGAAGTAGGTATATACCGATCTGATAATATCGCAGATGCGCCTCTAACTAGACCGCTAGAGGGCGATCTAATATATCTTCCTCTTAACAATAAAATATTCGAAATCAAACACGTTGAGCATGAGTCTATTTTCTATCAGATGGGTTCGCTTCAAATGTACGATCTTCGTGCAGAACTGTTTGAGTATAGCGGAGAAGTATTCAAAACTGGTCACGATTTCATTGATCATAACTTTGCAGATGTCGATATATTTGTTCCTTCAGCAGATGTCAGATACGCCACGACATACGATAACGGATTCTTCTTAGAAGAAATTGATAACAAAACTGTCGTTAAGTCTACACCCGTTAAGAATTTGTTCATAGAACTTGAAATAGGAAGAACTTATGTCTTTGATCAGTCGGATTCATCAAACACTGGTCAAACTATAGGAATATACACTACAGTAGGTGCCGCTACCGGAGAACTAATAGACGGTCAAGTTTCGACGGGTACTCCTGGTACTGCAGGAGCTAAAACAACATTTAATCCTCCAGCAGACATCGCCACTAACTTAAATTACTACTACAGAACAAACGATGGTTCATCTTACGGAAAAGTTTCTATAGTATCATCTAGAATTGAAAATGTGGAATCGTATGATTCTCTAGCAACTAATACAAGTATTGAAACTGTTGCAGATAACATAATCGACTTTAGTCAAGTGAATCCATTCGGTGAGGACAATTTCTAATGTTTGGTAATCATTTTTATCACGAATCTACGAGAAGATATGTCGCCGTATTTGGCACACTATTTAACGACATCGTAATTGAGAAAAAGTACGATGGCGCTTCATTACAAAAAATGAAAGTTCCCATCAACTATGCGCCTAAAGAAAAAATTTTGGTTAGACTTGATCAAGATATAAATCTTAACGCAAAGTCAGCGATAACTCTGCCTAGAATGTCTTTTGAGATTACAGGCATGAATTATAGTGCAGAGAGAAAACTCACCAGCATGACAAAACAAATCAAAGGTTCGCCACTTGCTGATGGCGGAGTAAAGACAATGTATACTCCTTCTCCATACGACATCGAGTTTCAACTCAACATAATGACAAAGTATAACGAAGATGGTATGAGGATAATCGAGCAGATACTTCCATTCTTCAAGCCAGACTGCACAGTAAGCGTTGAAATGGTAGACGATATGGGATATGTTGATATACCCGTAGTCTTGAACAGTGTTTCTCAAGAAGATACTTACGAAGGAGACTTTCAGACAAGAAGAGCATTGATCTGGACTTTAAACTTCACAATGAAAGCGTACTTTTTTGCTCCTATGCAGACTAAGAAGCAGATTAAGTTTATTGACGTTGATCTATATCCATCAATGATTCAAAGTGATGGTGGAGAGCAGATCGAAGTTATGCCCACCCTGGGTCCAATAGATCCTTCTGGAACCACAACAGGAACAACATACAGAATTGTTGACTTAGGATCAGGCACTAATATTCAAAATAGGACTGCTTGGAGTGTATATCTAGGAACACAAACCACAGACTATAAAGTTGGAGATACGTATCAAGCGCCCGCTAATGTAGCTAGTAGTGTGCCTCCAGGCTCATCAGTAAGCGTTGATTTGAGTCAAATTGATGAAAACGATGATTGGAAAGCATTGGCGGTAATATCAGACGGAGATGGAACAATATAATATGAATGATGAAATAGGTAAAAGTCTAGGACTTGAGCCTCTGGATGATGTAGTCGAAGGGAAGGTAATTGAAAGAACAGAAGTTCCCACTGACGACAAAATGAATAAAGATTATGAGTACGCTAGAAGTAACTTCTATAATGTAATCGAATCTGGAACAGAGGCGTTAGAGCAAATGCTCGATGTAGCAAAAG
>Ga0181390_1000255_pt1 | contig 23335 bp, 24 predicted proteins | sample 13SPOviralmetaG_FD_130085 | JGI IMG/M metagenome (GOLD analysis project Ga0181390, IMG submission 130085) | Marine viral communities from the oligotrophic San Pedro Time Series (SPOT) site, San Pedro Channel, CA, USA - 13 SPOT_SRF_2010-07-21 | ecosystem: Environmental > Aquatic > Marine > Strait...
ACAACACTGCACATGGACGATAAAGGAAAACTATTAAATAAATATTTTGATTGTGATGATCATTATGAAGATAAATTTATTGATGATATTGTAAAATCACAAGGTCAATATTCAAAATTGGAACGTCCGACGTATTGTTTAGTATTAGATGATTGTATTACAGCTGATTTCTGTAAACGTAATAATAACTTAGCGTTTTTTATGACAAAAATGAGACACTATATAGACATGTGTATTTTATCAGTGCAGTCAATAAATCATATACCGCCACTCATACGCGCTCAAGCCAGAGATATCATTATAGCTCGACAAAATAATCACAAGGAAAAAATTAAACTAATGGAACAATATTCAGGATTGTTAGGTGATGACGGAGATAGGAAGTTTTTGGAGTTGTATGATTACTGCCATAAAAAACCATATCATTTTATGTACATGAAAGCTTGTGAGAATCCATGTGAAGTGTATTATGATTTTGAAGAAAAAATTTATCCGAAGGATTGATACTCTTATCCAAAAGATTAATTATTTTTTTATTCAAAATAAAATATTTTAATTATTATAAAAATGTCGGATGTATCATCAATGAACGCTATAGCTCTTGGAAATTCAAGGAGACAGGAAGTTAGGAACATGAATGAACAGATCTCAGCTCACAATAATAATGTAGCTAATCAGATATCAGCTTTAAAAGATCAACAAAAAACGACTAATACAATTCAACAGGCTAAAGATACTGCACAGGGTTTATGGACGGGAAAGGGAATGCCTGATAAAATAAAAGCTTATAAGGATTGGAAAGCTGGAAAGACGGCTTCTAATCCAACAACACAAAGTGAACAAACTACAACACAAACCGCGACTGAGAACGCGCCTGAGAATGACGCTCAAACACCAGCTCAAACTACAACTGAACCACCAACTGAACCAATCGCGGAAGGTTCACCTTCTGGAGCTGGAGCTACAGCTGAAGCGGAAAGTGTTGGAACTAAACTTGGAAAAGGTGTACCATCTGGAGCTTTAGAAGAAGCTGGTGAAGGAGCCTTTGAAAAACTTGGAAAAGGAGCTGGAATTCTTGGAAGTGCAGCCATCGGTGGATTGGATCTTTATAATGATATTAAAGCTGGTGGTATAGCTGGTAATAATGGTTGGGAGAAAGCTGGAAATATAATACAGATTGGAGGCGCTATTTCTGATATCGCTGGTACAGTTTTTCCACCAGCTAAATTACTAGGTGGAGTATTGGATCTAACAGCTGGAGCCTTGGATGAAGTTGGTGGAGCTACGGATGATACAGCTGAAAAGAAGGAAGACGCGATAGGAAAAACAGAAACAGAAAATACTGTTGCAGCTCCTGAAACGGCTACAACAACTGGTGGTGGCGTTTCTTAAATCTAAAATAATAATAGATATAAACTATTTAAAAGATTAATTATATATATATATATAATAGAAACAAAAATGAGAGTCTTAGAATTATTCAGTGGGACGCGTTCAATTGGAAAGTGTTGTGATGCGATTGGTTTTGAAAGTGTCTCCGTAGATTTAATCTTACCTGCAGACCACCAAGTGAATATACTTGATTTTGATTATAAACAATATCCAAAAAATCATTTTGACATCGTGTGGAGTTCTCCACCATGTACAGAATATTCAAAAGCTAAAACTAGAGGTGTAAGAGATATTGAAGGAGCGAATAAAATTGTTTTAAAAACATTAGAGATAATAAATTATTTTGATTGTGAATATTGGTTTATTGAAAATCCACAAACAGGAAAACTAAAAGATCAAGAATTCATGAAAGATCTTCCATATATTGATTGTGATTATTGTATGTATGGTAAGCCATACAGAAAGAGAACTAGATTTTGGACAAATAAAAAATGTGAACTTGAACTATGTAATAAACAATGTGGATCATTTATTAATGGAAAACATATTGGAAGTTGTGGAAATGGACAAACTAAATACAGTGATCGTTCATATACATTACATGAAAAATATTCAATTCCACAAGATATAATTTTTACTTTATTTCTTCTCTAATTTAACTTTTTTAATTTTTTTTTTATTTTATTTTTTATATAACATTAATTATAAAAATGTCGTATTGGAAAGCTGATGATAGTGTCCGAGTTGGCGAAACGAAAATCTCTATTCCTTCCGAAAATGGACTTGATTATTCACCTGGTCAAAAAATTCAATTGTTCGTAGATCCTTCCACGAAATTCATGGATGGACGGGAAACGTACCTTGAATGTGATTTTAAAATTAAACTTCCAGTTGGAGCTGTACCAACACGTTTACAATTAGATAAGTGTTCCTCAGTATTATTCAAAAATATTAGAATTTATGATGGTTCACGTGGTCAACTTTTGGAGGAACTTTCTAGCTATGATTCTTATGTATCTGTTAAATATGATTATGACAAAGATAGAAATGTAGAAAATATGAGAGCTTTACGTGAAGGCTGTGCGGTCTATCAGCCTGGTAATCGTGGTGAGAATGGTACATCTCAGACTGGTATGGCTAATACACTAACGAATCCTTATTTCAAGAGAACTTCTGGAAACCAAAGTACAGCTTTTACTGACGCGGATTTCCTTACAGCGAAACTGTGTCTACCTTTACATGCAGGAATTTTTGCAAATTCTCAAACCATCTTTCCTGTTATGATGACTCAAGGATTGTATTTGGAGCTGGATTTAAATGACGCCCCGACCATTTTAAAACAGCTTGATTCTGTCAATCGTAATGTAAGAACTGAACTCGCGCCGTATTTCCATTCTATTAATGGTAGTGATGCTCCTGATGATTGGATCAATGGTTCAACACACGCCACATTCTATGTATCAGCCAATAACAATCTTAGTGGAGATGATAGAGTAGACCGTTTCCCTTTTGTTTGTGGAGAAACTTTCAATTTCTGTAGAACTGATAACAATGGTTCTGTTTCAGTCATGTCAGATACTATGACAATCCAATCTATAAATTTATCAGCTGGAGCGAATGCAAGTGAAGGATTAATTGAAGTCAATTTAGCTACAGGAAGACAAAATGATACACCAACTGGAGTTGATCTTGTAGGTGAGGATTGGGCTATGTATTCTACGGCGGTTGAAGATAAAGCTTCATATGACGCTTCTTATCTTGTATCTAACGTAAATCTTGTAGTATCACAAGTTCATTTAGATTCACAATATGAAAAGGGAATGATACAGAAGGTACGTGAAGGAAAAGCTGTTGAGTTTGATATTGAAACATGGACTAATTATAAACATTCAATTCTATCAAGTGATAGACAAACTAATATTCAGGTTTTCGCGAATCAATCACGAGCTAAAAGTATGTTAATTGTTCCAACGGATAGTTCTGTATACAGTACATCCGCGAGGATTTCAGGATATGGTGGATATGTAATTAAAGGAACTGATAACGGTTCAACTGAAGGAAAAGATGATCAGGATACATGTGTAATTAATACACGACCAGGCTACAGTGGTATAGTAGATTATTTAAGTGAAATTCAATATTTAATCGACAGTCGTAGGGTTCCAAGCCGTCCAATTTCTACAAAAAAAATATCTACAAGAAATTCTATAGATGCATTCCACATTTACGAACTAGAAAAATGTTTAGATAATACTGGTTCAATCGCTCCACGTTCATTTAGTGAATACATGAACAACTTTTGTTTTGGACGTGGTTTCTCGGCTGGTGGTCAAAAGGGAGCTATGGATCTAAGAGGAAAGGATTTATCTGTAATTCTTAAATATCAGGAAACTACACAGCCAACCAAGAACAAGCTATTCCAGACATACATATTTGGATTACGTAGGTTAGTCCTCCGTGATAATTCAATTGAGATCATCCATTAAAAGTGTCAGTAGTTTTGGAATTTATATAGTATAGATTTTACAAAAAGTACGGACAATTAAAATATATAAAAATAATAGAAATAAAAGTATTTAAAAGAATAGTTTATATATATATATATAATAGAAACAGAATGTCAAACAATAAGGAAATGAAAGAAATTAAAAAAACTATGGATTGTATTATCAACGGTGTTCTAAGACAGAACATGCCTGTAGAGATGCCTTATACATATGAAGAAATGAAAAATTGTAAGAATATCACAATGGAACGTAGATTAAAAGATTTTAAGAATCTTTGTGATTTCAAAGCCACAACCAATCCAAAAAAATTTTGTGGTAATCCTTGTCTATATCATTATCAATTTGAGAATCTTATACAATGTAAGAGGGAAAAGGGAAAAACTCTTGAAGAGATTTTCGCTAATGATGAAACCAGAAATAAACTGTGGAGGGATACAATAAAAAGAAATAGAAATGATAGAAACCCTTGTCCAAATATGGCTGATGTATTTGAAGCTAATAGGATCAATACAGGCGCGATTGTATTTTTCAAATCAGCCACAGCGAAATATGTATATAAATTGTTTAACGCGAAGTCAGTACTAGATTTCACTATGGGCTGGGGCGGAAGGCTATTAGGAGCTATGGCTCTAGATATTAATTATATTGGTGTTGATACCAATACAAATCTAAAACCTGGATATGAACAAATGATAGCTGATTTACCATGTGATAAATCAAAAATTAATTTAATTTGGAAATCATGTCTTGATATTGATTATAGTAAATATGATTATGATTTAATCTTAACAAGTCCACCATATGTGAATATGGAACTCTATGAAAATATGACACCATTTGAAAGTGATGAAATATTCTATAAAGAATTTTTGATTCCAACAATGGACAAGGCTTTTGAACATCTTAAGGAAGGTGGAAATATGTGTATCAATATTTCACCAAAGATGTTCAAGGCTCTTATGAAACATGGATACAGAGAACCTGAAGATCAGATTGATTTAAGACAACAGATGGGAAAGAACTTTGTTGTAAAATCACAAGATTATATTTATGTATGGAAGAAATAAGTTTTTAGTATTTTTCCCTTTTATCTTTTTTTATTTATTTTTTATTTGAATATTTTATATTTTAAATAATATAAAATGACAAGTCGCTATATTGAGATCCGCCCTGACAACATCCCCGCCGATGGTAAAATTTCTTTTAAAAATGGTTTCCCTGTACTATCTTTCACAATCTCTGCACAGGATGGTCTATTAGATCCTCGTAGTGTACGTATTGTTGGAAACTTCAATGCCTTCAAGGATAACTTAGCCACACCAACTCCAATTTCAAACGGAGACAATATTACCATGAACAACCGTCTTGGTATTTACAATTTATTTGAAAGTCTAACTCTTAGAGCTGTTAAGTCAAAAATGCAGATAGAAAATATTAGACACTATGCAAAATACATGAACACATATATTGGTTTGACTTCAAGTCTGCAGGATCAAATCGGACACTTTGGAGAGACGTGTTTAGTCATGCCGAACGCCGAAACATTCAGAAAGTCTGTTGTTGAAAGCCCTGATGGAAACGCTGGAGCTAAACCACAGACTAATTCATTCTCTATGCACGTTCCATCAGGATTCATGATGTCAGGAAACATGGTTAATCTTCGCCCTGATGCATTTGGTGGTTTGCAGATCGAATTTCAATTAATGCCTGATGCAAACGTTTTCTATGGTACTGGTGGTTCATCCACTGGAATCACTGAAGCTCACTATGAGCTAAGTAATCTTAAACTTTGTTGTGAGGTATCTGATATTCCAGCTGGTGAAATGACGAGTGGTGAAGATAGTGGAGTATTTGAATTTAATACTATCACATCTCTTTACACATCTATCAACTCTACTAATGCTCAGCTCCAATATAATTTAGCTTTAAGAAATGTTATTAGCGCCTTTCTGACATTTATGCCTGTATCAAATATTAATACACTAACGGCTGATGGACAGGCTACCACGTTTCCATCAGGAAAAGGAACTGACAAAGAAGCTCTGGCGTTCTTCAAGAGGATTCAACTATTAAAAGGAGGTTCTAAATATCCTGCAGATTTTGATTTTGTGAATGGTATTGTAAAGGATTCACGTGGAACTCTTCCTGATTCTCAGATTGTAAAGAATTTTATGGAAGCTGTTGTTCCTGATTATTCCTCAGATCGTTTCGCTATCTCTCCACTAAACGCGAATAGGACGTACACCATGAATACTAATATCGCGAACGCTGATAGTTATTCCATCATACCTGATGGTGGCGCTCTTACAGGGCTTGGTGTCAAATATGGTCTTGGTGGAGCTGGAGAGGATTTTTCACAAGAACAGTGGGGTATCTCTATTGAAAGTGAATTAGATATGGATAATCCGATGGGCGTTTACATTTTCTTCAAAGCGAAGGCTCAATTGGTATACAATCAAAATGGTATTCAACTTATTCAGTAATTAATCAAAATAAACAATAACAGGATTCTCAGGTGTACTATATCTAATTTTTAATTTATTATAATGTGTTTTCTTTACAGTTTTTTTTTCATCTAAATCTTTTTTCACTTGTGGTGAAATCAGTGGAATAAATTTATATCCAGAAAATTTAGGATCTTCATTCATTAAACGACAACATCTTCTAACCGAAGGAATATCTCCAAACTGTTTTATGAAATCCATGTCATCCTGTAGATCTTTGATATCTTTATATTTTGTATATTCTAGGTCATGGTGATTCTTACAATATTGAATGATATGTTTACATAACATCATGACACTATTTTTTTCTTTAATAGATAATGATTTCTTAGGATTTTGATTTTGTAAATATAACATCAAACCATCTTTAGTTTCAATGTGATAGAAGTTTGGTTTAATTTTACATAATGGCTTCTTTAATAAATCAAGAATTTTCTTTTGTATATCTTTCTTATTATCTTGGTGTGAAAAAACAATCTTCAATTCTAAAGTATTAATTAAATCAATGAGGTCAGTTTTTGAGAAGGATTTGTGGATTAACATATTATAATCTATATTAGATTTTATTTTTATGTATTGAACGAATAAATATTAGTGTCAGTAGTTTTAGTAAATTTCTTAGATATATAATTCCAAAAGTACGGACAAAATAATTAAAAATTTTTGTTAAAAATAAATAATATTAATAATAATATAAACATGTTAACTAAAACTCAATTGAGGAAACTGATTCGCGCTCACAACATCTTATCTAAGATAACAATTCCAAAGGGAGCTTCGGCTGATGACATGGTAAAATTAATAGAGAGTAATGGATATCTGGTGAACCATGAGAAACAGAAAATAGAACAGAAGGTGAAACGTGGAAAACAAATAACTTTAAAACAGGCTGAGGAGATTACAAAACCAAAACCAAAGACTGCATTACAGAAACAGAAAGCTCAGGAAAAGAAAGCGGAAAAACAAATGGAACAGAAAAAGAAAGATAGAGCTATTAGAAAGACAGCTGTATCGGAAGAAAAGAAACGTCAGGAAAAGAAAAAACCAAAGCCAGCGCCAAAACCAAAGACAGCTACTATTTCTACACAAACAGATTCTCCACCACCACCAAAGAAAAAAGTAGAACCACCAAAGAAAAAGGTAAATAGTCTAGCTGATCCAAATATAAAGGAAGGAGTACCAAAGGTAAAAGATTTAAAAAATGTTGTAAAAGACAGAAAGACTATCAAGGCTGGAGACATCATAAGAGGATTCGGAGATGATAGTAGAGATTCTGAGTATTATGAAAAAAGACTTACTGGAACTGTAAAGACAATCTACAAAAAAAATATTAAAATCCAAGTCAAAGGATCAGGTACAACTCTTCTAGCTCCACCATATGAAATGATAGGACAGAAAGAGGATGGAACAGGACGCGGACAGAAAGAACGAGAAGTACATGTAGCTATTACATCTGATGGAAAATATAGTAAGCCTGATGGGAAACTAACTTCATCAAGAAATGCATTAATAAGAGCTTTTGATAAAATTGATGTTGATGTTGTATTCGCGTCAGGATTTCCTGATCTTGATGAGAGGATAGCTAAGTTAAAAAAGCAAGGAAGGAAAATATATAAATTAAATTTTATTAATAAATAATTTTTTTCTTAAAGCACATGTATCCATTTGATTCATCATTGTCAATAATATTTAATCTCATTAACGCGAATAAAGAATTTAAAAAGAATATATGATCTCCTTTTCTAATACCTTGTTTATTTATTTTTCTATTATAAACCATATTACACATATGTAAATATGTTTTTATTTGTACTTTGATTGGTACGCCTTTTGATTTTCTTATAAGCTCTTCTCCTTGTTGAAAATATAATTCAAGAGTTTTCTTTTTTGATAAAGCGAAAGATGAAATCAATTCTCCTTTGAAATATAAACACAATGTACCTTTCGAACCATAATATAACATAGTAATCTAACTTTATTATAATATAAACACTATTTTTAAGTAGATAATCTAAATAATACACGAAAAAGGGCTTAAAGTCTATTATAATTTTAAAATTATCAATGTTTTAAGTACTAAAATCATGTATTTATTAGATTATATCCTTTAAGTACTATGTATTATCAGTGAAATAATGGATTATCGCGTTTAATTTAATAATATTATATCTATTTAAAAAGTAAATACAAGTATTAAACAATGAATATTAAAATCTATCGTATTGAAGATAAACAAAAACTAAAATATGTTGGAAGCACGAAAGAATCCTTACACAGAAGACTTCAACGTCATAGAAATAAAAAAAATTCTAATGATAAGTTTAAATGCAGTTCTAGATATTTAAATCTTGATGAGTGTACTATTACACTATTAGAAGAGAATGTATCTGAACAAAATAGAAACGCTAGAGAACAATATTATATTGACAACACAAAATGTGTTAATGAAAAAAAGAATTTAATTCATGGTTGGAACAGAACTATATATGAGACTTGGAAAAATTCTTTTGGTAAAGATAATAGCTTAAGAAAGATTGATCCTAATTTATTCTTATAATTACTTTTCTTTATTATATACCAAATTCTGTGTAGCTACGTCATGTCCCATCACGTCAGCTAAATCCTTCTGTTTATCTAATACCTCCTTTGGAATTACAGATGATACAACTATCTTACGAAGAAGAGTTGTCGAAATACTTTTATTTAAATATTTCTTTGTTGTCTTAATTAATAATTGAGATAATGCATTTCTTGATAATTCACGATTTGTTGAACTTGTAAGTAATACATCTCCAAATTGTTTTCCTGTAGCTTTGATATACATTCTTAATATCTTTTCTATATCTTTGTCTATTCTTATTTTCTTTTCACCATATTTTTTAGATGTCTTATATTCGTTTAATATAGCCTCTAAAAATTGAGATCCTTTTTTATTATGGACTAAGAAATTTCCATCCTTCTTGTCTGTATCTGATAACGCGTTATATTGAGTTTTTGAAATGTACTTCATCCCAGCCAAATCTAATCTTAAAGGATATCTAACTAAAAATGAGAACACTGTATACACCATCAATAATTCTTTTTCCTTTCCTGTTAAATTCGTTTTCTTTTTTAATCCTGAACTTTTAATTTCACTGTCCATCTTCTTCAACATGTTTTTTATTTCACTTAAGTCAACGAAGTTATTACTCTGAGATGAAGAGATCTTACCATTTTCATTATCTGATAAATATTGTGCATTAAATTTATCACGAATAGTTTGGTATTCCTCCATCAGCTTATCATATTTATTATCATGATTCAAAGCCAATAATAATATTATAATCGCGTTCAATGTATTTCTCTGTGATGTATAATGATTGTCTTTTATCTTATCCATAACATCATCAGGTTTGGACAAAAAATCATAGCTATCACTGTCAAATAATTTCTTCAGTTTATTCAAATGGATTTCATATTGTTTAATACTGTTCTCCTTTAGATTTGGTTTGGCTTCTTGGATTTTTTCCTTAATGTTTTCAGAACTAATCTTCATTTATATTATAATATAATCAAGATTTTTTTTAAATAAAAATAAATTATTAAAAAAAGTGTCCGTACTTTTTGTAAATTCTATACTATATAAATTCCAAAACTACTGACAATAATATTTTAAGCGTTGTATATTTCAATCATACCATCCACCAAACGAGCCACACGGAGATATTCACAATAACATCTTAGAAGCGTTGGAGGTCGTCCACTACTCGGCCATGTACCGCTTAAGTGAAGTTCAATACCTCGCTGTCCTACACGTCCATTGGTTAATCGTGATCCAACATAAAAGAGCTGTCCTTCAAGGTTTCCATCCTGATTACGTCCTTCAAAATCTTCTTCGTCCTCAAGCATATTACCTTGAGCTGCATACATGGTACGATTCAGGAAAGGTACACCTTCACTGTCAGTAAAAGCGCTAAATAGTCTCGCGGTATTGTCTATGTCAGAAGTGTATTCATAACGATCATTGTATCGGATATTATATTTTAAATCTCCAGCCTGGATACCTGAAGCGTTAACAAATGGAGCTATTGAATTTACACCACCAAGTATAGTTTCTTCATTCTGGTCAGCCGATGGAAGAGTAGTTATCACACGTGGAACAAGCCTGTTCGCCATACCAAGATTTCTTACTATACCACTTCCCAAATCAGTATGACTAGTTGTAGTTTCAATAACACGATAATCTACAAATGAGAAATTTAGATCCTTGTTCGCGTTCGCGTACCGTTCCATTTCATCAGTGGCTCCATAGAAAATGTAATCAGCGCAAAATTTCAATTGATCACGAACAATGTGAAATTCCTTTTCAGTAGCAATACCACCAACGCCTGCAATTTGACAACGCTTTTTAATAGTTGGATGGAACGTAAGTTCAATATTAATAGCCTCATTAATCATATATAATGGAAGCTGGTGAATCTTAAGAAAAGGGAAAAGATCCGAAAGATCAATCATGAATGATGGAACTTCAGATTTTTTAGATCCGTCCATGATAAGAGCGTCAGGAAGGAAAAGCTTACCATCTCCAATATTATTTTCCATACCTGTATCTAATCCAACATTTTCCGCAAGTTGGTTGTCATCCGTATTATAAACGAATTTATTAGACATACACCGTCCATTCATGTACAGTTCACGTTCAAAATTATTTTCATTACTAATTAATGATGATTTTACCGCATGCAAACCATCCCAAGATTCTAATTCATTTAGTGTTTTATTTCCAATTTTCAAAACAGCCTTTTTGATGACCTGGCCTACTCCAATATGTGGAGCGAAATAACAATCACTAGATGAAGCGTTGTCCTGTGGTTCAAGAGCTAAAAAGATCTTAGAATGTGAATGCAGGAAGCCTTTGTTCTGTAAAGTAAATCTGCAGAAGCCGTCCGTTGTAGACGTACCCTGACGAAACACGACACTTTCGAGAAGGTCTGTTTCCACCTGTTGTACATAGTTCACTGGAATCTGTTGAAGTCTAACAAAGTCAGGAATATCATTTCCGCCATCACCTGGTAGAGGCTTCGCGTTAGTCTGAGTTGGAGGAGGAGGGGGATTATCAGATGAGGTATCCATATTTTATAATTAATATTATATTAAATTTATATGAATAAAATAATAAAAAAAAATAGAATAGAAACAAAAATATTAAACTAATCTTTCAATCTCAGGTTCAGGTTCAGGTTCACGTACACCACTTTCGGTTTTTTTTAATATTTCATCTTCTTTTTTTAATATCTTATCTTCTTTTTTTAATATTTTATCTTGTTTTTTTTGATTGATTTTATCTTTCAAAGTTTTCATTTCTTCTTCAGTTGGTGGTCTTCTCTCACACCTGAAAATATAACATAAATTCACTTTACAATGACATTTTGACATCCAAATCACTTGTAAGAGACCAGCGATAGCCCCCAGTACTAATACAACAGCTCCCGCCAATTGATCAACAGAATAATCTTGTAATTGTCCTTCTTCCTCCGACATTATAATATATAAAAATATTATTATCTCGTATATCCTTTAATTTTTAATTTTTTTAATTGATCAGCTAAATCACTGTCAGTTGTTTTATATGTTTTTCCTTTCATGACAAAGCTGTAAATTCTTCCAAATCCCCACTGCTCTGCAGTCATCTTTCCTTTGAGAGACTTACCACCAACTTTCTTTCCATCTGATACTCTACGAACAGATTGTGGATTAGTCTTTCTCGCTCCGACGCCTCTATCATATACCTCATCCAGAATCCTAACAGGGATTCCTGTAGTTTTTGAAATGTCTTTTTTACTGTGAGCTGTACCTCTTTTAAAACCATGTTTTTTATTATACTTTTCTTTATTAGTAGACATATTTTATTTTATTTAATATTTTTTTTTTAAAAATAAAATAATTGATATATTAATGTCAGGCGATAATCCCTTCAAAAAAATTAAACATGATAAATACGATATTCTTGATAACAATAGAGAAGTAAAACCTATTGAAACTATTAAAGGATTGGTTGATGTTATCACCTCAGATGTGGCGGAGATTAAGAATGATATTCAATTCATAAAACAATATATTCGGAAGATTGAAATAAGAAAAGAAATAGAAGAACAAGAAGCTCTAAGAGAAGAAAACGAATATGTGAAAACTTCTTGGTGGTGAAGTGTCCGTACTTTTGGAATTATATATATAAGAAATTTACAAAAACTACTGACAATATTTTTGGCGTTTAATACTTAAATTTATTTTCTAATCTAATATTAAAATGAGTTTCTCAGATATTTCAATATTAGTTCCAACATGGAATCGTTCTAAATTCCTTCCACTGTTAATTATGAATCTTAAATCACAAAAGTATCCACATGATAAATTAAAATTAATTATTGATGATGATGGTACAGATAAATTTATTAAGGATCTAGATGAAGTCAAAAGATTACTGCATCCGATTCAAGTGAAATATATAAATAATAAACCAAGGAGATCTATTGGTAAAAAAAGAGATGATTTAATAAAAGCTTGTGATACTAAAATATTTTGTTTTTTAGATGATGATGATGTCTACCTTCCAACATACATTTCACATTCATACGAAACTTTGAAAGAAAAGAAAGTTGGTTGTGTTGGTTGTGATAAAATGATATTTGTTATGACAGAGAAAGATTTTGAATTACACGCTATAGACTGTGGAGATAGAGCTTCACTTATACATGAAGCTACGTTAATGATGACGAAAAAATGGTATAAAGCCTCTTGTAAGTTTGGTAATAATTCACAAGGTGAAGGAAAGAATTTATTTATTGGACATGAGAATAATGTAGCTATCACAGATATTATGAAACTTATGTGTTGTGTACAACATGCAGGAAATACCGTTGATAAATTACAATTCGCGAGAGAGGAAACAAAACTCACTATGACACTATCAGATGAAATAATAAATATTTTAAAAAAAATACTTTAATTCTTATTTAAAAATAAAATTAATATATATAATTATAATAGAAATAATGTTTGACTTAACAGAAACTGAAATTGAAAACATCCTTAAACAATACAAGGAACGTAAGGAACGCGATAAGGTTAAATACGAAAAAATCAAAGACGATGAAGACTTTAAAATTAAGAACAGAGAAAAAGCCAAGATGTGGTACGAGAAAAATAAGGATAAAAGAAAAGAAAAATACCTTAACAATAAAGATTTCTTAAACGCTCGAAATCATTATTACTACTATAAAAAAACAGATAACATGGATAAATTCAAACAAAAATATCCTGAAAAATATGATATCTTAAATATGTATGGTTATTTCAATGAATAAAAACCATCTTCATCTTCTTCAACTTCATATTCACTTTCTTCTTCAGCTGATCCTTCGGAATCACTTAACTTTTCTTTTTTAACTCTTAGAGGTGGTTTATATTCATCATCTCTTAGAATCTCAATTAAATCTGGTCTTCCATGCATAGCTAAAATAGAAATAATTTCTTCTAAATAATCTTCATCAATTTTCAAATGGATCATCTGGTATATCTCTTACATAGATTTTTTTTTCAGGAAATAAACTTAATAAAAATTCTATACATCCATCACATGTTGGCTCTTCCGTTGTCAACCAATACTCTTTAGTTTCTTTAAGTCCCTTGAGATCTAAACGGTCTATCTCAGAAAGTTTCGTCAAAAGCTTACTTCTTTTTTCAAGATACAATTTGGACATTTTATAATATATTAAATAAAATAATTTGAAAATAAAAAAAATAATATATTAATATATTAAAATGAATTCTTACACCGACCTTCAAATCATAGAATGTAATAGGCTTCATTCAGAAGAAGCGAAATCAGGTAATAATGAAAACTTTAGTTTATGGACTAATAATCTCACAGATATTGTACACCTTGAGGCTGGTGATAAAGTTTCTGTTCAAGGAGCGTTTATTTCTGAAAGAGGAGCTGGTCAAAGTTCAGCGATTGAAATAAAAGGTGTGGAGCTAGGAATAAAAAAAGACTTTAAATTTATTGAATTTTCTGGAACTCATCCTGATAGTCAATTAAATAGTCAATTTAAAATTATTGACGCTAACGCTTCCACACAAACAATTAACATAAGAGATGATACTGGATACTTTAACATTCAATATTACATGAACGCCAATGGACATAATTACTATCAATTACCTCGTAGATGGGTTTGGAATAGTTCGGCTGGTGGAGTGAAAGAAAACTATTTTGAAGATGATTCGCCGAACGCGAAAGGTATGGCGTTTCACGATCCATTCAATGCAGGATATGGTGGAACGGTTGATACATTTGTTTTATTTGATGATTACTACCAAACAACAATTAATGGTTCTCTGACTAAATTAAGAAATAATAATGAGAGATATACCATCATGGTAAGAGATAGAACTTATTTTGATGAAACAGAAGCCAATGGAAACCTTCCACCTCATTTTCTTAGAGATCCTGAAAACGCTATTTATCATACGTATACTGAATTAAAAAAGATTGAAGTTCCAAAAGGATTTAATAGTCCAACTTATATCGCGGATGAAATTACAAAACAACTTCAAAAAGTAGAAAAAGAAGAAATCTTTGAATTCAGAGATAGCGCTGATAGTACACACAACGCTAGTCTTCCAGGATTTCCTGTTCCTGTTTATAAAACATTTGAAACTGAAACATTCAAAACTTTCAATGTAGCTTCAATTTATAAAAATGAACAAGGTTTACAAAATGAAATGGAAAAAGATTTTAACTATTATATTAATAATGGTTCTTCACCACACAACGCCAGTGGATGGGAATGGCTTTCACAATATCAAGTTATCGCCTGTAAAAGACCTGAACTATATGAGACAGGAAGATTGATTAATAGAAGGCTAGGAACTTATCGCGGAATATTAGGTTCACAAACTCAATTTGAATATAATGGAACAAATCATTCTGCAGGTGTTAATGGTATTATTACAACAATTGAATATACACAAGAGAACTGTGATTTATTGAGAGACTTTATAGAAGCTCAAAAGAAGTATCCTGAAATTTGGAATATATTTTCAGATGAAAGAACTGGATATAATGCTGGTGATACCATTGATAATTCAGTTTGGTTTCATATGAATCGTTATAAAAACGCTTCTATGTCATTGAATGCAGATGAGCCAATACCGTATACAGAAGGTTCACAACTTGGATGGGGCGGATATATTAATCCATCATGGAACGCCAATAATCACGCTCAACTATCATCTGTTATTGTTCCATTCAAATATGATCCAGAACAAAAAGATACTTTTTATAATTATAAACAAGATAGTACAACTCAACGTGGAGCTTTATTTCAAAGAGAAGGAAGATTAACTTATGGATTTATAGGAATGACAGATCCTGAACATTTTATTTCTGAACCTCAAAGAATAGTTATCTATCCAACAGATCACAATGGTAGTGGATCAGCTTTATTCAACATGTTAAATAATGGTAATAATATTGAAGCTACAAGAAAGTTTGGTTTCGATATGCATTTCACGGCTCCAGGTGTTGGATATGTAATGCCGTTTGGTGGATATACAACTGGTGTTGATACTTTTGATGATAGGGCTTTTGAAAAAGTTGGAGATTATACCATAGCCAGAAATTCAAATGCTACAATTATTGCGGATTATTCAGTCAATACCGCCATGTTAAAAAGAAAATTATATATTGGAGCTGATAATCCAAAATTAAATTATGATGGAACAAACTTTTCATTTTCACAACTTCATACCGCGCTAAATAGAGGAAATGATATGAGAGCCGATAATACGTACACAGATGATCCATTTGAAGCTGATACAGAAGCGTCAAAAGTTGTTTATAAAATTAATCCAAAAGAAGATTACAATGATTGGACACCAGCGAGAATGCCTTACGTATCCGAGGAGTTTATCCAGTCTGACCATTCAAACGCTTCAACCAAATCTTTATCTCACAAGTTTAATGAAAATCTTGAACCTTGGACAGTCTACGATGCTTTAGGTGGAATATTTATTTCTGATTTTAATTTATCTGAAAATGAATGGACAGGAACTCTATGGGATTTATTAGGTTTCACTTACAAACAATTTCATAGTTCATCTAATACCAGGAATCTTAGAGTTGATGGTACAAATTCAAATGATTTATCTATCATCACAACTAATGCACAGTTTGATATTGGAGATATTAAATCTATTTATCAAAATTTATTCGGTGTTCCACTATATAGAAACATGATACCAAATATAGCTACTTTGTTTTATGAAGAATCAGCTACAAAAACTACTCGCGCCGTTTCTTATTATCCTGAAGTAATCAATACAGCTAACAGTGTTGAAATAGTAGCTGAAAAATTACCAACTAGAATGATAAGAGGATATTATACAATTAGATCAAATATATTAGAAGACGCGCCTTTCGTTGGAGGTAAAAGAAATAATGTTAAAATGAATATTATTGGAATAGTTGACAAAATAAATGGAGACGGTGATTTTTACTTTGGACAAGAAAGTAGTTTAGAATTCACAATAACTAAACCATTAAGACTAGCTAGTATATCATGTAGTGTACATGATCCAGATGGCTCGTATTCTAACACATCTGAACAAAATACAATTTTAATTAAAGTTCAAAAAAAGAAAAATGTTAGTTTTAATGTTCTTCAAGAAATGTTGGAAGCGAACAAATAAAGTGTCCGTACTTTTTGAATTTATATACTATAGAATTTATGAAAATTACTGACACTAAAATAATATCTAAGAAATATATAAATGGTTAAAATGATTATTGAAAAAGGTACAGCGAAAAATAAAAAATATAAAGCTATCTTTTATGACGATAAAGGAAAGAAGATAAAAACTTCACAGTTTGGAGACGTCCGATATCAAGACTATACCATGCATAAAGACAAGATACGAAGAGATAAATACAGATCGCGTCATAAAGCGATGTTATCGAAAACGGATTATACTTCACCAGCTCACCTTTCATATTACTTACTTTGGGGGAATTCAACATCTTTAAAAACTAATATAAAAAATTATAAGAAAAAATTTAATTTAAAATAATGGATGTTTGTTTTTATTCCACCGATTAGTACTTAAAAGAATAGTTTATATATATTACTATAATAGAAACAAAATGATCAGCGGAAAAAATAAATCATCAGAATTAAAATCTAAGAAAGGTAATATGACAAACAAAAAAGGAATGTTGTACGCTTTTCAATTAATTCAGAATGGTAAAGTTCCAGCTTGTAAATGGACTGAGAGTAAGAATCAAAAGAAGTTTTGTATTCAAGTCAACAATGATAGAAACATTACCAATCTTGGTATTCCATGTGGTAAAAGAAACAATCTCTGTGTTATTGATATTGATTGTACCAAAGATGATAACATACACGATAACGTATTTTTTAAAACATTCGGTGAACCTGAAAACTGGTTCAAACTTTTTGGTTGTCCAGTTGTTAAAACACAATCAGGAGGTTATCACTTATATTTTCAAGAAGAGCCACGTGTACTTCAAACACAAAATTCAGAAACTCATATTGACGTTAGAGCTGAAGGTGGATACATTGTAGCGCCTGGCTCTATGATTAATGGTAATAAATATAAAATTATCCAAGGTGATATTTCAAATATTCCAACCATGAATGAGTGTTTAATTCAAGTTATGGAATTTAATTATGTTGGTTCAAAGAATTCTGACAAATCAAAAAATAGAGTTAGAACTAAAATTATTAAATCTAAGAATGGTAAAGAAATCCTTGTTCAAGAAGTTATTGGATGTGATCAAAGTTTATATAATTATGATTATTCTGATTACATGTTAAGAAACATTCTTAAAGGTCTTGACAAAAAATATTTCAATGATTATCACTATTGGCTAATCTTCACAACAGCTATGAAACAGATTGATAGACAAGATTTATGGATTGAATTTTCAAAAAAATACGGTGAAAAAGAATACAATGAATTATATAATCAAGATATTTATGATGGTATCAGACAACATAGAACCATTATGGCTTTCAATCATATCCTTATTCAATCCAAATATAAGAACGCCAGAACAACTCTTGATTATTACAAGTACAAAAAAACACTCAAAAATAAAATTAAATCAGATAGAAAAATCAAACGATCTAAACTTGGTATCAATGATACAGGTGAACAGGAAGATTATTTCATGAAACTAAAAGCTGAACTGAAAAAGATTATTGTTATTAAATCTGATACTGGTACAGGTAAGACAACAGCTTTCAAGAAATATATGAAAAATAGAAAAGGTAGAAAATTCCTTTCATTAGTTTCAAGGAAGACACTAGCTCAAGAACAATTCAACATTTTCAATGAATATGGTATTGAATCACACCACTACATGTTTGAACGTTTTGAAGATGAAAGCTATATTTGTCAGATTGATAGTATCATGAAACTTGGATACGCTATCAATGAAAATTGGTTTTCTGATTATGATATCCTTTTAGATGAATGGAATTCAATTGTGAAATATATTTTCACCTCTTCCACATTAAATAAAACAAGAATTCTTGTGATTGAAAAACTAATTGAACTTCTTAAACAAGCTGAAACCATTTGGTGTATTGACGCGGATATCTCTGACAGTTCACTATTGTTTCTGAAAGAGAATGTTGATGTAGACTTTGAAAATACTTTATACATTGAAAATGAATTCCAACAAAACAAAAATAAAGATGCACAAGAAGTTTATTCATATGAAGATATCATTGAGAAAATGAAACCTGAAACAGCTATGATGGTGGCTTGTGATGAAGCTAGAACTTGTCATCTAGTAGAAAATGAACTGAAACAACATGAAAATAAAAAAGATTTAAAAATGATTGTGATTGATAGACTTACTGATGAAAACTTACTTGAGGATCTTAACCTTGATGATTATGATATTGTTATCTTTTCACCAAAGATCATCTATGGATTAGATAGTACAAGATCACGTCCAGTATTTGGTATCTACCGCGAAACAACTATTGATCCAAAGGACATGGTACAACAAATCAATCGCTGTAGAAGTATCACTAAGCTATGGTTTTATTTTGAAAGGAAAACATGTTATGAATGTGAATTCAATACATTCCAAGATTGTATTGATGATACTAAGAATATGAAAAAGTGGTGTGATAAACAAGACCATCTACATCTTGAAATGAATTTTTCAGGACAAATGTACCAATCCATTTTCAATAGATTCAAATATGATGATGACGCTTTCAAAACCAATCCATCAGCTCACTTCAGAAAAATTATCAAAGAAAGAGGTTTCAAAGTTCAAACACATATAGCTCAATCAAAAGCTATCAATCCAAAATTAAAAGAAGATAAAGACAGACGTATTGAGAATATCACACCTGAAGATCTATACGTAAAGGAACAAAATAAATTCCTCTATTTGTCTGATAATGACATTATGGAACACAGAGAAATATTCCTTGAAAGTCAGTTCATCACACAGTTCCTTAATTCAAAATTATATTTATTCAATGAATATGGTACAAGGTTCAACGCTGAAAAAGGTATTTGGATTGATGATTTCAAAGAGGTTTGGTGTGATAAAACTGAAAAAATGATAACCAATGATAAGGAACTTTCAGATAAAGAACGTTCAGAAAACTTCATTGAAAAGTTAGAATATGATGTGAAAGAATGTCAGGACTACGATGTAAAGAAGATCCGTTCAGCTAAAAATAAAATGTTGTTTGTTCATGAATTCAGAAAAGAAATCAAGTTAGAAAATAAATTCACACTTGAAAATCCAACACTGATGACTACTGATAAAGCTGATGAAATGTTTTCTAAGTACCAATCCACATTCAAGTCATCAGCTAAACATACTGAGAATCCACTATATAATGAAAAAGGTATTCAAGAACTACTCTGTAAAATGTATAAGAATTTATTTGGTTGTGCACCCTTCCAAGGAACGGATAAGAAAACAACAGTTGATGGTGTAAGAAAAACAGAATATATATACAAGGATAATTTTGATAATAAGAAGTTTAGTAGAATGAAAACTATATACTTCAAACACAAGAAGGGATACGTACAACATAAGTTAAGTGAATTAAACCCTGACACAGGAGATCCATATTACATGGATAATGAATAAATAATAACAAAACAATATTAATATTTCTTTTTACTTTTTTTTTTATAAGGCTTTTTTTGTGCATTCATCTGTTCAAAAATGTCCTTTGGTCTGATCTTATCTTTTTGTTGGGCTTTCTCCACGTCATGTTGTAATGGCTGTCTATAAGTTGGAGTATTTGGATTCAACGGTTTAATTGTCTTTGATTTCGTCTTCTTCATATTTATATTTTAATTAATATTTTTTTTTATAAAAATAAAATATAATTATTATTATAAAATGTCCTTAGTAATATGTTCAAATCAACCAACCGATGGAACAGCGGAAAGACAAGAGAGTTCAGTATACGACGCGTGGAACTTCAGAAATCCTCTATCTTCAACAATGACTATTCCAGCCAATTCACAAGTAGCTCTTCAATCATGTAAAATTAATGTTGATGGACGTGTTGTATTTTCAAGAAACAATCATACCTTTTATCATTACTTCGGAGATAAATTAAATCTTGATGGAACAACCGCTCCACAGTTTGAAGACAGTACATCTTATGGAGCTATTACAACATTATTGAAATCCAATGAAAGAGGAAGAGTTGTTGAATTATCATTAGATGATTTCGCTGAAAGAATCCAAGAAGTTATACGTTCAACAACTTATCATCCAAATTGTAAAGAAGAATTTTTATGTAAACCATTGAGGAATGCAAGTGGACATGATTTTCTTGGATATGAATTTCAATTTAAACAAAACGCTTCAACTAGTAATGTAAATAATAAACCAGGAAATGGTACACTAGAAAATTTTTATTTAGATCAACAAGACGATTTACCATTCACATACCTCAATGATGTATTCAAACGTGATACCACAAATATTGGAGATACAGCTGTTGGTATATGTAAGAAACAACCTTTCTCAATGACGAATGGTTCTTTCATTGTAAATATTTCAAATGGTTCGTTTTCGAACGCGAACGCTTCTGAATGTGAATGGGCTATTGGTCTATCAAGAGCTGTGAATCAAGTTGACAATAATGGATATTTTTATCCTGATTACGCCACATATGATGATGGATTGGATTTAAGTTTAGAATTCTTCGCTGATTTTGGTTTAGGTTGTAATAATAATGGAGATTTAGTTATCTTTCATGCAGTGAATTCCAGAGGTAAAGATCCTGCATTACTTACTACGACAGAAATTGAATATTGGTCAAACGCTTCAGGACACTCAGATTTTACTGGTGGAGATTCTAGATTAAATTTAAGTAATGATCTTGGAGATTATACAAAGTTTGGTTTCTTTTCAAATGGTGAAGATATGCAGGTGAAAGGCTGGAACAACACAAATACTGAGTGGCGAGATGTTATAAAATTTCCTGGTGTTGGTAATGGCTCCGCGACTACATACTTTAAACCTGTGAATCAATCTTGTTGGTGTTTACATCCAGTACTGTCTGTTGGTATAAATGCTGAAGGAACGAATTTAACTTCTACATTACAGCTGGAAGAATTTAGTGGATTGGGTTTAACAGGATATGCTATGCCGACATTTGATAATCCAAATAGTGCTGGTTGGTGGGAACTACAAGAATGGTTAGGTAAAACGTGGAGGTGTCGTGATGTAGAATCTAGAACATGGAATGATCCAGCTACTAATACACGAGCTTATAAAGAATTAAATTCAGCTGGTGGTGTTGATGCTCAGTTTGTCATGATATTAGAAGAAAGTGAAGTATACAAACAAACAGCTAGATCAAACGCCAAACACATTTTCGGTTTCACAAATTCTGTTGTAGATACACCAAACAGTGGAGCTGGTACAAACACGATTGTTTATGAAAGTAGTACCATTCCTGAACTAACTTCATCAATGGCTATGTTTGTTAGATTAAATAACTTTGGACAAAATGTAGTGAACGCTCATCAAGGTAATCAATCTAAAATTATAGCTCACCTTCCACGGTTTGATAATACACAACAAACAGGCCGTTTGTTTTTTTCCCCGAACGAAATGGTCTTCCTTGATCTTAACAATCCCGCTCCAATGCAGATAAATGAGTTTGATATATCATTCTGTTATGTAAATGAACAATACGCCAGAATTCTAGCTGGTCAATCTATAGTGGCTTTGTATTTCCGTGAAAAACCAAAGATGTAATTTATATAAATAATGTAGAGATAAAATACTTAAAAGAATAGTTTATATATATATATATAATAGAAACAAAAATGGCCATCTTTAATAATATTCCTGAATTCCTTGAAATGGAATGTGTTGAATGTAATTCGTGTGGTAGCCACTACAACGGTAGTGAAAATAATATGTATGGTTATTTCAACTGTTGTTATGACTGTGGTGAAAACAGAAATGATGATGAGTGTATACTTAGAGAGGAAGAACTACAAGAATCATGGAAAAATAAATTCAATGATGTAATGTCAGAGCTAAATGTTGAAGCTCATATATCTTGGGAGGAATCAACATCTTTAATATTCCAAATCAACGATAGTAATATTCAAGCCTTTTATGAAAACATGTTTGAAGAAGATATTGAATCATACCATGAAAGAATGGCTGAGGAGGATTGGAAATATCCTGATGAAAAAGCGTACAATTGGAATGATGAAGCTGAGCCACATTGGATTTAATAATCCATTAGATTATATATTTTTTTTTTATCTATAACTTTTTAATAACTTTTAATAATTTTTATTTATTTATAGAAATTTTTATATTATATTATTATAAAAATGTTTAAAAAT
>Ga0181390_1000256_pt1 | contig 23321 bp, 42 predicted proteins | sample 13SPOviralmetaG_FD_130085 | JGI IMG/M metagenome (GOLD analysis project Ga0181390, IMG submission 130085) | Marine viral communities from the oligotrophic San Pedro Time Series (SPOT) site, San Pedro Channel, CA, USA - 13 SPOT_SRF_2010-07-21 | ecosystem: Environmental > Aquatic > Marine > Strait...
ACTCGATCGCTTTTGTGGCAGATGCAGTCAGAGTTAAGAGGGCAAGTGAAGTACTAGGAATTGTACTTGATATGGACTCTGTTTGTCTGCGACCATTTCCAGAATATGACTCTTGGTTTAGTACAATGCCTGCTAAGAAAACTAGCAGCATGGCTCCTAAATGGGGACCAAAGAAACCACCAATGACAGTCCATGATGGCTCCTGGGACGGAAAGGCACTCACTGCATTTCCTATTAAGATCGGGCAAACTACACAACAAGAAATGTCCAAATTATCAGATGATATAATTGCTAAATTTCAAGTAGAACCTAAGGGTGGCACAGATGAATGGAATTCCATTCTATGGACTGTAAAGGCAATCGCTAATAGAGACACAACAGCCAAAGTATTTGAACCACTCTATATGAGCCCTCTACCTGCTTGGTTAGGTGTCGGTAAATGTTATAGTTTAGAAAGTCCGTCTAGGTTAGATGGAAACACTGCTATATTTGGTCATACATTACCTTCCATAGATGATATTATGGAGAACTCATATATTGTTGCCCACTTCTTTGAGAGTGCTTTCCAGAATGCAGATCAAATTGACTCTGACTCTTGGAGCAATATACCAGACGGAAGTCTACTGGCTAGAGAAATGGATGCAGTAGGATATAAGAGAAATAAACCATCATCACTAGACGAATTTTTTTAAAAATCCCTTTACATTGACACTTAATTGTGTTATAATATACTTATTATGATATCAGGTACGCTATTCCAATCACTATATAAGACTGAGACAGTCAACAAGATTGACTTCGATTCATTCAAAGAATTTGAGAAAGTACTATATAAACTCGCAGGTATTCCCAGAAAAGATAAGAAATCTGCGTATCTCATGTCTCCAGCGTCTTACCTCGAAGGTACTACAAGAAAGAATGACAATGTTACTAAATGGGGTGGCTGGTGTGCAGTAGATGTAGATGATTTTACTGGAGATTTAAAAGAATTTTTACAGAAGAAATGTGGTAAATACTACTTTGTTTGCTATTCTACCGCATCATCTACAGAAGAAAGTCCTAAATTCAGATTGGTATTCCCTCTATCGCGAGATGTTGATAGAGAAGAAATAAAACATTTCTGGTTCGCTCTTAATACAGAACTTGGTGAAATGGGTGATATCCAAACTAAAGATTTATCAAGAATGTACTATATTCCTGGCAAATATGCTAATGCGAATAATTTTATCTTTACCAATGAGGGTGAACATATAGACCCAGAGACACTAATGAGTGCTCATGAATACATTGAGAAAGGTGGTAATACATTCTTTGATAAATTACCTAAATCTATGCAAGAAGCATTAGTCAATCATACAAAGAATTCTCTTACTAATACGGATGTTAAATGGACTTCATATAAAGATTGTCCATTCTTTCCAAGACAGTTAGAACTAGATTATAAAGTTATAAGTGGATCCGGTTGGTACTATAAGATGTATCAAATTATGGTGGCTCTGGCCGGTAATGCTATAAAGGCTAAATACCCTATAACAGCTAAAGAAATAGCCTGGATGTGTAGAGAACTGGATATGGATACAGGTAACTGGTACGATAAACGACCACTTGATAAAGAGGCTGATAGAGCCTTAGAATATGTAATGAGGAATCAACTATGACACAATATGATGAAGAAGTCGAAAGACAGAGAATAAGAGAGAAAGCAGTTAAATGGGCATCGACGCCTACTGCAGTACATACCCACTCATTAGGATCTATGTATTATGACGATAGACCCGAAGATACTGCTAATGATAAATGTGTAACTGATATGGAATTCGCAAATGGTATTATTAAAAGATACCAGAATGGTGAGTTGATACACATATTTGGCAAAGAAATGACTGAAGATGAGCTGATTGATGAGTTTTTGAGGAAGTGATGAAAAGATTTTGGACAATTTGGAAATATGCACTGGGTTCATTTAATGATGAAGATACAGCTCCTGTGGAGAATCAAATAACAGTTATACGAACAGTTATCTTGGGTGTTAATTTACTTTGTGCAATTTTAATTATGGCCAATATTATTAAGGGGTGGATGTGAGAAATATAACAGTAGTTGGATCAGGTTATGTTGGTATGGCTAATGCTACAATGTTGGCTAAATATAATAACGTAACTATATTAGACATTGATAAAAACAGAGTTGATATGGTTAACAATAAACAGTCTACTGTTGAAGATACAGCTATACAAGAATATTTGGATAACGAAACACTTTCTCTCACCGCTACTACAGATAGTAAAACTGCTTATGAAAATGCAGAATGGGTAATAATTGCAACACCTACAGATTATGATGAAACTAAAAATTACTTTAATACTGATAGTATTAAATCTTGTATCAGAGATTGTTTAGATTATAACACAGAAGCTCACATAGTAATTAAATCAACAATACCGGTCGGTTTCATACGCAGTATGCAAACAAAGTTTGGTAAGTTAGATATTATGTTTTCTCCAGAATTTTTGAGAGAAGGTAGTGCATTACGTGACTGTTTAAGACCTGAAAGAATTGTTATTGGTAGTAAAGGTTCGGTTGCAAAAGAGTTCGCAAAACTTATAAAAGAAGCTATTATACCAGAATATCCAGAAGCACCTGTTTATTATACTGGTAAGTCAGAAGCGGAATCAATTAAATTATTTGCAAATACATATCTTGCCATGAGAGTTTCATTCTTTAATGAGCTTGATATGTATGCAGAATCTATGAATATGAATTCAGAAGAAATTATCTTAGGGGTAACATCTGACCACAGAATTGGTAAGGGATATTGTAATCCTTCTTTTGGTTATGGTGGTTACTGTTTCCCCAAAGATACCCGACAGCTATTGGCTAACTTCCGTAAACAAAGAATACCTAATAAAATTATCCAAAGTATCGTATATGCGAATGAAAACAGAAAAGATTGGATAACTAATAGGATACTACAGTGTGATGGCGTATCCGTAGTGGGTATTCACCGATTGGTTATGAAGTCAGGATCGGATAATTTTAGAAGTTCTGCAATACAAGGTGTTATTCAGCAACTAATTAATAACAAGATTAAGGTAGTAATATATGAACCAACTCTGGAGAGTAAAGACTTTATGGGTTGTGTTGTAGAAACAGACCACGAAAAATTTAAGAAATTAGCCGATCTTATTGTAACCAATAGGATTGATGATAGTCTAAAAGACGTAATAGAAAAAACATACACGAGGGATATATTTAATGACAATTAGTAAAGAAACACAAAGAATAATCGAAGATATTAATAAGATTAAAACATGGCACTACGATAGAAACCTAATCGAAGGTGCTACGGATAAGGACCAACTAGCCAAATTAATCCAAGAAATGGGTGAATTATCAGATAATATCTGTAAAGGCAGAGATATTAAAGATGATATTGGAGACATTATTGTGGTCTTAATTAACATCGCTGAACGTAATGGTATCTCACTTACAGAATGTGTAAGTACTGCGTATGAAGATATTAAAGACCGTAAGGGTAGAATGGTTGATGGAATCTTTGTTAAAGAAGGTGATTAAAGGGTTGACAAATACCCGTGAATGTGTTATAATATACACTAATAAAAGGTAAAAACATGCAAAATAAAGTTTTGGTTATAGGTGGCGCTGGCTTTGTCGGCTCTAATCTATGTAAGCAACTTGCTGAGTTAGACTATTATGTAGTATCTTTAGATAACTACTTTACTGGTAGTAACTTAAATCATCACGAAGGTGTTCATTATTTAGAGGGTAATTCGGCTGATCTATTTGATATTTTTGGCCATGAACCTAATCAATTCGACTATATCTTCCATTTCGGAGAATATGCTAGAGTAGAACAATCCTTCTTTGATTATAAGACGGTAATGGATTATAATTATCATTCATTCCCTACTGTATTGGATTTTGCAAAACATTCAGACGCCAAGTTTATATACTCTGGTTCATCCACTAAATTCTCTATCGGAGAAGATGGTAAGATGATGAGTCCATATGCATATACTAAAGCGCAGAATACTGAATTACTACAAGCATATGCAGAATGGCGTGGACTATCTTATGCAATTGTTTATTTTTATAATGTTTATGGTGATGGTGAAATCGGTGATGGCAAGTATGCAACTGTAATCGCTAAATTTCTTAAAATGGTGAAAGAAGGAGCTACTTCGGTACCCATTACTAGTCCAGGAACACAAGAAAGAAACTTCACGCACGTTGATGATACTGTTGATGGTTTGATTAGAATTATGCAATATGGTAGTGGTGATGGTTGGGGTATTGGTAACGATACCTCGTATTCTATGTTAGATGTTGCAGAAATGCTAGATGTGGATGTTGATATGAAACCAGAGAAATCTGGTAATCGAATGGGTGGAGTAGTACATAACAAAATGTTACTTGCGCTTGGTTGGAAACCTAAAATAAATTTAAGAGAATATATAGAGGAGAGATTATGAAAAGTATGATATACGATTTTGAAACACTGGGGACAGAATTTAACGAGTCCGCGGTAGTATCTCTTGCTGCCCTAGTATTTGATTCTAGCGAATTCATTGCACCAGGTTACACATACGAAGAACTATTAAATAATGTTAAGACTGTTAAGTTTGATGTTGCTGATCAGGTCCGTAATCACAATAAAAAGATTGATCCCGATACACTAAAGTGGTGGGGAGAACTACATCCAGAGGCACAGAAACAACTCAAACCATCCGACGATGATATGTCAATTACTGAATTAAAATCTTGGATTACCTCAGTTGCAGACCCAGAGGATATAGAACGAGTATACACAAGAGGTAATACTTTCGACCCTATGTTCTTACACGCAATTATAGGTAAAGACCCATACCCACACTGGACACTTCGTGATACGAGGTCAGTTATTGAAGGTATGACACTTTTTAATACTTCTATGAAGAATGGTTTTATGGTGCCGGGTTTAGAGGATAAGTTTATACCCCATGACGCAAAACATGATGTGGCCATGGATGTAATGAGAATGCAATTTTTGATGAAGGAGATGATATGAGTTTTAATAGACAATTTATACCACTATGGGTAGTCATGGCATTTATGATTTTAATGTCTATATCACAAGAATTAAAAGCATCGGATGAAAATGGTGAAGCATATTGTATGGCCAAAAATATATATTTTGAGGCTGGTAACCAACCAATTGCAGGAAAGATCGCAGTATCACAAGTTGTACTCAATAGAGTATACTCGCCATCTTATCCGGATAATATATGTGATGTTATATATCAAGCCAAATGGAGAACAAACTGGAAAGGTAAAGAAGTACCAGTAAGACATATGTGTCAGTTCTCTTGGTTTTGTGATGGTAAATCAGACGACCCAGTTGATAGTAATACTTGGATGTTTTCTCTTATGGTAGCCAATTCAATTTTAAATGGCGACTTTGAAGATATTACCGAGGGGTCTACACATTATCATGCTGATAGCGTTCGACCATATTGGGCAGATTCGTTAAATCGAACAGTACAAATTGATAACCACATTTTTTACAAATAGGTAAAAGTATGAAAGAAAAGTTTAAACAAGCTTTTATGGATTGTGCAGAGAGATTTGCGCAATTATCTACAGCCAAAAGATTACAGGTAGGTGCTATTATTGTAAAGGATAATAGAATCATATCTATTGGTTACAATGGAATGCCCAGTGGATGGGATAACGTATGTGAAGAATTAGGTAAATCAAAACCAGAAGTTTTACATGCCGAGGCCAATGCAATTACTAAAATGGCCCGATCTTCCGAAAGTTGTGAAGACGCAGTTATGTTCTGTACACATACACCTTGTATAGAATGTGCTAAGTTAATATACCAATCTGGTATAAGTAAATTATATGTAAAAAATGATTATGTAGCCGCAAAAGGATCTGGTAAAGCATTCTTAATAGATTGCGGTATTGAATTGGAGAAAGTATGAAAGTTGGGATAACGTGTTCTACATTTGATTTGTTACACTCAGGTCATGTGGCAATGTTAAGAGAAGCAAAGACCGCATGTGATTATTTAATCTGTGCATTACAAAATGACCCATCGGTAGATAGACCAGAGAAGAACAAGCCCGTTCAGAACATTGTAGAGAGACAAGCACAACTAGCTGCTATCAGATACGTTGATGAAATCCTTGTATATAATACCGAAGACGAACTACGTGATATTCTTAGCATGTATCAGATTGACGTCAAGATTATGGGCGAAGAATACAGAGACATAGATTTTACTGGTAAAGATATATGCCAGAAACGTGGTATTGAATTCTATTTTAATAAACGTGACCATAGGTTTTCTACATCTGACCTACGCAAAAGAGTTGAAGAAAGCTCTTTACAAACGAAATAAAGTGTAGTATAATTATATTATTAAAATTAATTGGAGTTATATTATGAATGAATTGATTAAGAACAAAACTGACTGGTACCCTATTTCTTGGATACCTAGTACTAATTCTGGAGAATGGAGAAAGTTCGTTAAAGACAACGGAGTTGATGGAGCAGTCCGTGGGTGTTACCAAGTAGCCTTAAAGAAAGATATTGAAACAATAGGTGATGAAATAATACACGAAGCAATTGGTTATAACGGAAAGGCCAAAGATGTCATCAGTAGAACTGGTGGTATTCGTGCCCCAAAGGGTAGACACGGAGCCAGACTTTACATTGATAAACACAACTTAGATAGAGCAAAGGATGTAGTTATCCGTTACTTAATAGTGAATGATGTAGAGAATAAAGAGCAGGAACTAGAAGGTTATCTACATAAAGAACACCAAGCCGCTTTTGGTTGGGACTTTGCATGGAGAGAAGCTAGCGGCGGTATAGATGGTAAGTATGATAAGATTCTAGCTGAAGTTGAATATCTAACCTCTAAACAGATGATTGGTATTATCGGAGAGATAATGGAATTATCCAAACAGAAAGCTTTACAAGAACATGAAGAAAAGCTAATTAACACTTTACAATCAGAGTAAAATGTGTTATAATATACTTAATATTTTTAACAGGAGACTATATGCCAAGTATTGATTTACGCCCTAGGAAGAACAGAAATCCTAGAGATAAAAGACCACCAAAGGAAATGCCATTTGATGTGGCACTTCGAAAATTTAAGAAAGCCGTAGAACGTGCTGGAACTTTACAGAAAGTAAGAGAGAAAGAGTTCTACGAGAAACCAACTGCCAAAAGAAAGCGCAAGAAGGCAGAGGCAAAAGCTAGGTGGAAAAGGCAAGAGCGCTCAATGCAATTAGGACCAGATAGGTCTAGGAGAATAAAATAATGTCTATAATGGATAAATTAAAAAAGAATTCAAAGATTAAAACAACAGAGATATTGGAAAAATCTGTATTCTTTACGGAAAAAGACCAAGTTGCTACTAATGTACCTATGGTAAATGTTGCATTATCCGGTGATATGGATGGTGGTCTTACTTCGGGACTTACTGTACTGGCAGGTCCAAGTAAACACTTTAAAACATCATTTGCCCTACTAATGGCAGGTGCATATATGAGAGAACATGACGATGCAGTTATGTTATTCTATGATTCAGAATTTGGTTCACCCCAATCATACTTCGAGTCTTTTGGTATTGATACTGGTAGAGTATTACATACGCCAATCACAGACGTAGAACAATTGAAGTTTGATTTGGTTGGACAACTAGAGAATATTGAAAGAGGAGATAAAGTAATTATTGTTATCGACTCTATTGGTAACCTTGCAAGTAAGAAAGAGCTAGAAGATGCTCTCAATGAGAAGTCCGTGGCAGATATGTCTAGGGCTAAAGCATTGAAGGGATTATTCCGAATGGTAACTCCTTATCTCACTATGAAGAATGTCCCTTTACTTGCTGTTAACCATACATATCAAGAAATTGGTCTGTTCCCGAAAGCTATTGTATCGGGCGGTACAGGTATCTATTACTCAGCCGATAATATTTGGATTATTGGTCGTCAACAACAGAAACAAGGTACAGAAATCAAGGGGTATAACTTCGTGATTAATGTAGAAAAGTCCAGATTTGTAAAAGAAAAGTCCAAGATTCCAGTCAGTGTGACATGGGAAGGTGGTATTTCTGAATTCGGCGGACTACTTGATGTTGCCATGGCTGGTGGTTATGTAGTAAAACCTACTATGGGTTGGTACGCAAGAGTTGACCATGCTACTGGAGAGATTGTAGAACCTAAGGTGCGTGAAAAGAATACACAAACCAAAGAATTCTGGGATCCTATTCTTAATGAAACAGACTTTAAAAAGTTTGTTAAGTCACACTATCAGATTGGCCACAAACCAATGCTAGACATTGAAATTGATATTGTGGAAGAATAATGGAAAACTACATACAAGAATCCGAATATACATATGTTGAGAATGATTCTTCTGAATTTTGGGGAATCAAGTTTAGAGAATCATCCCCTTATGCTGGAGTTGTAGTTGTATATGGAACTGTGTCTATTAAAGAGTCAGAAGAACTTGAAATAGCGACACTTTCGTTTACATATAATGTCCAAGATGCAGGAGACTTTAATGTTGATGAATTGGAAAAATCAGAAGAATTTAAAAATTATTTAGGCGATGTTTTATCAAGCATAATTAATGATAGCGCCAATGAGCGAATGGAGAAAAATGGATATAACGAATCAACTACCAACTCACATACTGAATCATCTTCTCAATAATGAGGAGTATTGTAGACGAGTAGTACCGTATCTGCAGAAAGAGTATTTTGATGGGACACATAAGACAGTATTTGATCTTATCGTTAAGTTTGTCGCACAACACAACAAACTACCCACTGGTAAGATTCTTGATTTAGAACTCCGTAAGATTAATGCACCGGATGATATTCTAAATAATGCTGCAAAACTTATTGCAGAGATAAAAGAAAAGTCCGATATTGATACCGATTACTTAATCAAAGAATCAGAGAAATGGTGCCGAGATCGGGCAGTTTATAATGCTATCATGGACTCAATTCAGATTATTGATGGCAAGAATCCAGATAAAACAGATGGTGCTATACCAGAGATTCTATCTGAGGCCCTGGGGGTTTCATTTGATCAGGCCATCGGCCATGATTACATAGATAACTCAGAAGACCGTTATGAATTCTATAATAGAACCGAAGAGAGAATACCGTTTGACTTGGATTACTTCAATAAGATTACTAAAGGTGGATTACCAAATAAAACATTGAATATTGCTTTGGCAGGAACAGGTGTTGGTAAATCGCTCTTTATGTGCCACTGTGCAGCATCTGTCTTAGAACAAGGTAAGAATGTTCTTTATATAACCATGGAAATGGCAGAAGAAAGAATAGCAGAAAGAATCGATGCAAATCTTATGGACTTACCAATTCAACAGTTAGAATCTTTACCGAAAAATGTATTCGATACTAAGATCCAGAAGATAGCTCAAGCATCTATTGGTAAACTTATTATTAAAGAATACCCTACTGGTTCTGCTCATGTTGGTCATTTTAGAGCTCTTCTTAATGAACTGAAACTCAAAAAGAACTTTAGTCCGGATATGATTTATATCGACTATCTCAATATTTGTGCATCAAGCCGTATGAAAGGTATGGGCGGAAGTATAAATAGTTACACCTACATTAAAGCCATCGCAGAAGAAATGCGTGGTCTTGCTGTAGAGTTTAATGTTCCAATAGTATCGGCAACACAAACTACTAGATCTGGATTTAGTAATACTGATGTCGGACTAGAGGACACTTCGGAATCTTTTGGATTACCGGCAACGGCTGATCTCATGTTTGCTCTTATATCTACAGAGGAACTAGAAGAATTAGGTCAATTAATGGTGAAACAATTGAAAAACCGATACAACGATCCAACAAGTTATAAAAGATTTGTTATTGGTGTTGATCGGTCCCGCATGAAATTATATGATGTTGAAGAATCTGCCCAAACCGATCTTATTGGTGACGGCAGTTCTATCCCCGATAAACCAATTGCAACGTGGGGTGATAGAGAAAACAAAGACACGTTTGCAGACTTTAATATATAGGAGAATATATGGATATGTTACTTAATGCAAAAGACTGGGCAATGGACAGACTAGGAGAAAGAACATCTATTGATGGACTTGGACTAATCGCTGTTTGTGGTTCTGTTATTTTATTTGGTGGCCTTGCAAAACTACTCGCGTGGGTAGGTCTAGCATGGGGCATTTACACTTTGGTTAAAAAGGAAGGCTGAATAATTAATGTTTAAGGTGAAACTTATATCATATAGTCAACCACCTGCAGAGAGCGAACTATCAGACGACCTCCTGCAGATGGTTGCATATTGTGCCAGAGTATCTAATCCTGGCAATCAAAATAATGAAAAGACGGCTGAGAAGCTTGTAAAATATCTAATCAAACATAAGCATTGGTCACCATTAGAAATGGTCAGTGCTTGCCTAGAAATAGAAACCACCAGGGATATCGGCCGACAGCTTCTACGTCACCGTTCGTTCTCCTTTCAAGAGTTTTCACAAAGATACGCAGATCCAACTAAAGATATGGAATTTGTTACACGTGAAGCTCGTTTGCAGGATACAAAGAACAGACAGAATAGTATTGATATACCTTTTGAAGACTCTATTAATTATGTATGGGAATCATATCAAGAAGTTGTTATCGAAAGATGTCAACAAGCGTACGAATGGGCAGTTCAGGCTGGTATAGCAAAAGAACAGGCTCGAGCAGTATTACCTGAAGGCTTGACAATGTCGCGTATGTATGTTAATGGTACTCTTCGTTCGTGGATTCACTATATACAACTAAGATCAGAAAATGGAACTCAGAAAGAGCATATAGAAATTGCAAAAGCAGTAGGGGATGTAATCTATCAAATATTCCCGCTAGATGATGTAATATAGTAAAAAAAGTGTTGACAAGACACTTGGTTTGTTATATAATATATACTTAAATAAAAGAGGAGTCACACTCGTGGCCAAAGACCGATTTGATTTAGAAAGTGCTATAATGGAAGCATGGCATACATGCGAAGATATTGACTTAATATATCACAATACTGACAAGTTTAAACTTAATGCAGAAGACTGCGATGATTTGCAAAACCAACTACTTGGTTTACGGCACATGACCGAACTTAGGTTTAATAAATTATGGGATGTATTTGAATCAATGATTAGTAACAAAGATTAATGAAACAATGCGCTTATGGTGAAACTGGATATCATCCGAGTCTTCTAAACTTGTGTTCAAGGTTCGAGTCCTTGTAGGCGCGCCAATTAAGGAAAGAAAATGCTATACGTAGATTACCGCTTTACTATCGATGCAGATGGATTAAAATTATCAGATAAAGGTTCACCAGATAAATGGGATCAGGTTGACATCAATCGCACCCCATTAAATGTAGGTGATATGTTTGTACTTACCCTTGATCAAGATAATTGTATGTACTTCCGTAAGTTCGATAATCCGATATTGGATGAATTAATAGAAGGTGGATTACCAACTAACGAAAAACAACTGGAGTTATTTTAATGAGAGGATATAAACAGCCTACGGATGAACCGTACATACAACTAATATGTAATCCATATGAACATGAAACCTCGGTAAACACTCGTATTACTGTTGACGTAATGCAAAAAGATTTATCTCGTGATGATATGGTTGAAGTGCTTGAAGGATTTATGAAAGCACTGGGGTATCATTTTAGTGATAAAGAAGCCCTTTGTGTTGAGGCATTGGACTAATGGAAATTAATGCAACAATACCTGTTCAATATAATAAACCAAATATTGAATACCAACAGATTACCGTAAAGGTGAATGGACAACAACAATCGCAAACTGTTTACACTTATGATAAATATGGTAACTTGATTGAAACTGTTGTGCGAACACATAACATTGGATCAGTGTAAAATAAACGATATTTTTTAAAAAAAGTGTTGACAAATGGTTCTATTGGTAGTATAATATACCTATATTAAATGATAAGGAGATTAATATGAAAAACACATTTTTTGAACAGAATATCACTGAGGTTAATAACTATCTGACTAAGATCAAAGCTGACTATCACAGGTGGCAAGATAGATGCAAAGACGGTTGTGCTAAGATTAAAGACCAAATGTTTGATGAATTTTGTGAAGGTTTAACTTATAGTGCTGGTAGGAACTACCTAAAAATTACTACTGGTCATTCAACCCATTCATTCATCGTTATTAAACCTACTAAAGGTTTTAAAGAAGGCGACATCTTGATGGCCAAATCATGGGCTGCCCCGGCAACTAACTTTGCCAGAGGTAACATCTTTGAAGACTATACAGTAAGATGGACAGGTGCGGTATGAAAGAATTAATCAAAGAAATCGTAGAGGTAACAATGGCAGAAGATTATGTAAGGTCTTTAGTTGGAGCCCCTACAATAGAAGAAGAAGAAGTCTGCATTTGTGGAGAAAATTTAGAATCCTGTCCAGAGTCCTACGTCCACATGACGTCAGGAGTCTAGAGGCAGTCGTCACCTATCGGACGAAATAAAGCGAGAGGGGGTAGTGTCCGAACACTCACACGGAAATGAAAAAGTCTGTGATATAGGGGGACGAGTCCGGGGTCAGGGTGGCAACCTGTAACCCCCCAAACAGCCGAATAATGAACGGCCCCGGACTCAACTATTTTATGGAGATTGTTATGAATAGTTATCTTGGTTCACTTCGATATGACCCTACTGGTCGTAAACGTAAAGCCCCTGGTCTAACCCGTAAACGTAAACTAAAACCAGAATTTCAACCAATGAAAGTCGAAAAGACTTATGCTGAGCAACAGATGGAAGAATTCCGTAATAAGTACCCATCTTATTCTGGTACTACCACATACGAAGCACCTAAGGATCAATCTTGGAAACAAGAAGAATCTAAAAACTTCACAGTTGCACCTGCATATAATAAAGGTGCGTATCAAGTAATCCCACGTAAGGATGTAAAACACATAGGTAAATAATATGGAAAACGAACCACTTCAAGCCTTTAAGGTATTAGCACTAAATAAAGAAACTAACAAAATGGAAGCAGAATATATCTTTGAATCTATGAAAGAGGCGATAAGATTTCATGCTGAAATGACAGTAAAAGGTTATTTATGTGTGACTGAAAGGATAGCTATTTAATGGAATACTACTTAATATTTGCTGCTTGTATATTGGGTGTCGGTTATACTTCATATAAAATTGGTGTAAAAGAAGGAGCAGAGAAAATGCTCGATCGACTAGAAGAAATTAACATCATTAATATTGATGATGAAGGTCGTATATCTCCTAAACAGCTGTAAATTGACTTACAAACCTTTATAAATAGATATATTATAACCTATTTTTTAAAGGGATTAAGATGGATTTACTACCAATAAAGTTTGAAACGGGCACAAACCCTGACAAATATCTAAACGAAATTCGTGCTGCTAAAAGATTAGGTAATCTTTTTGTAAGAAAGATTAAAGCAGTGTGGACTACAATTAAAAAGGCAATTGTAAAGTTATTCAGAACCAAAGTTAGAAAAGCAGAACTATTTGATACGGTTGAAATTACTATACCTAAACAGGTAAAGGAAGATATAATGAATGAAATGCCGATATTAAAAGAAGAATCTGGCGCTATTGGAGCAATCAAGGGTAACTATAACGAAGCGCTTGTTTGCCAATTTCTCTTTGATCATAGAGGGGAAGAGGTTAACATATCCAAAAATTATGAGAAATATAGAGCGGGTATTAAACAGACCGTAACTGATTGGGATAAGAAATTAAAAGTTGCTGACCAGAAAAACTATACGAAGAACATAAAAATTATCCGTAAAGGTAGTGCTGATATGGCTAACTATCTTATCTCTGCTGCAGTAAGTGAACAAGCCACAATAGTAGGCGCTTACTTGGACAATCTTGCATTCATGGACGGAATTGACTTTAAAGCAGATATTAGAGTCGCTGTAATGAAAGAAGGCAAAGAAATCCTTGATGGTTACTCTCTCAAACTATATTCAAATAAGACAGTAGGTCTCGCAAATACAACTGCAAGAGGTTTATGTGGTCATTTAGCTGGTGATAGTGCAGAAAACGAATTCGATGGAAAAGCTAAAACTGACCAAACTCTAAAGGATTTGATTCATAAATCAAAACTATTAAATGCTATAAAACAAGACCATAAGAAATGGTTAAAAGGTGATGAAAAATCCTATGATAAACTAATTAGGTTACGAGGATTAACACCTGCTGAAATAGAAAAATTAAGCCAATCTCAATTAAAGGCCGACAGAGCTGCGGCCAGAAAGCCAATCAATACAAGAATTGCTGCATTAGTATATGATGTATTAAAGAATTATGAAGGTAGTGATACTCTAGGCGAAAGAGTACTTGATATTTTAGGTTTTAACGATAAAGAAACTAAAATGTTAATGGCAATTACTACTGAAAAGAAAAGTGAAATTATAGCACATCACCCTGACTTGGATTTAAGTAAAATTAAAATAGAAGACCCTAACGGTAGAGTATCAATTAATATTATTGGACCTACAGGTAAAAGAATAGTATCATTTAATGTAAAAGAAGGTGAACAGAAAAAAGTAAGTGGTTCTGTTTCTTTTGCAGGAATTGAACCAGAGGAGTATGAAGAATACCTATGAAATCATTAAGTGGATATTTATCAGAGGCCGCTGGCAAAAATACACACATGACTCACATTGAAGATTTAATTCTTGATGGTGGAGTTAAGGGGGCACGCCAAGCAATATTAGCGCTAAGAAGTTTGCGTGATATGTTAAGTGGTAATTCTAAAAAGTCTGTAGATATTACCGTTAAATGGGACGGTGCCCCCGCCGTATTTGCTGGTGAAGATCCAAGAGATGGTTCATTCTTTGTTGCTAAGAAAGGTATCTTTAATGCCAATCCAAAGATTTATAAGTCACATGAAGATATTAAAGCAGATACTTCTGGCGATCTCACTAAGAAATTAATACTAGCATTTGATGAACTACAGAAGTTAGGTATTAAGGGAGTTATCCAAGGTGACTTCATGTTCGATAATTCTGATTTAAAAAGGGAGACAATTGATGGAAAGTCTTTTCTTGTTTTTCATCCTAATACCATTGCTTACACTGTCCCTGCTGACTCTGCACTTGCTAAAGAAATTAGAGCGGCTAAGATAGGTATTGTATGGCATACTATTTACAATGGTTCTACATTTGAAACTATGCAAGCTGAGTTTGGTAGAGAGATAGTACCAAAGTTAAAGAAAACAAAGAGTGTTTGGATGGTAGACGCTACGTTACCCGACTTATCTGGTACTGCAACTCTTACTGCAAACGAAACAGAAGAAGTCACTAAAAATTTATCCGAAGCAGGTAAACTATTTAAGCAAATATCTTCATCTACCCTTAAAGAAATCGAACAGAATAAAGAATTAAATATGCTTATCAATGTGTATAATAATTCAAAGGTTAGAGAAGGCCAAAGAATTACAGATACTAAAAAACACGCAACTGGTCTTGTGATGTGGGTTAATAATAGATACGCTAAAGAAATAGCTAAACGAAGTTCGGCTAAAGGTAAACAAACACAAATTACTAAAAGAGACGAATTATTAAAGTTTTTTTCTAAGTCTAATATAAAAAATCTACAAAAAATCTTCGAAATGCAGAATTTTGTAGTGGATAGTAAATTAATTATTATAAATAAACTAAACAAACTTTCTAATATTGGGACGTTTGTTAAAACTAAATCCGGATTTAAGGTAACCAACCCAGAAGGTTTTGTTGCAATAGATCGCATGGAAGGTGGCGCTGTTAAACTTGTAGATAGAATGGAATTTGCATTCAACAATTTTAGCAAAGATATTATAAAAGGTTGGGACAACCCCAACTAAATGGGAACCGAGGATAAAATGAAATCGTTCAAAGAATATACAGATGCCCAGGAGGCACTGACTATCTCTCAAAGGCAGAAGATGAAAGCTGCCTTCAGAAAAAATAAAGCCAAGATTATGGTTGCAAGAAAGAAAGCAGCCAAGAGAATGGCCTCTCCAGAAAAATTAAAGAAACGTGCAGAAGTTGCAGCACGTAAGCTCATAATTAAAAAAATCTTAAAGAATAAGAGTAAAGCTGATTTATCTTATGCTGCTCGTGGTGAGCTTGAGAAGAAAGTAGCAAAGAAAAAAGCGGCTATTAAGAAGATAGCAAAGAAATTACTGCCTCAAGTGAAGAAAGCAGATAGAGCAAAATTAAAGAAAAATAAAATAAAAACACCAGGTCAGTAATTATGTCATTTAAAAGTTTTAACGAATATTTAAAAGAAGAAAAAGGTGAAATGACATTTGTCTTTGGCCGTTTTAATCCACCCACTGTTGGCCATGAAAAATTATTTGATAAATTAAAGGCTGTATCAAGTGGTTCATATAGAATCTATGGTTCTAAATCACAAGACCCTAAGAAGAACCCATTAAACTTTAAACAGAAAGTAAAATTCCTGCGTAAGATGTTCCCTAAACATGCAAGATCTGTTATGGCAGATAGTGATGTCAGACATGTTATGGATATCGCGGTTAAACTATACGACCAAGGATATACTAAACTTCAAATGGTCGCAGGTTCGGATAGAGTAAACGAATTTGATGCATTGTTAAATAAGTATAATGGTGTTAAGGCAAGACATGGTTTCTATGAATTTAAAGATAAAATTGAAGTAATCTCCGCAGGAGAAAGAGACCCAGATGCAGAGGGAGTGACAGGGATGTCCGCTTCTAAAATGAGAGCAGCTGCTCAAGACGGTTCACTACAGACATTTGCTAAAGGCGTACCTAGTGGATATAATCCTAAAGACCTATTCAACACAGTTCGTAAAGGTATGGGTATCAAAGAAGCAGCTAAGTTAAGAGAACACATCGAATTACCTCTAGTGTCAGAGACTCGCGAGAATTATGTAGAAGGTAATTTATTTACTGTAGGTGATACAGTAGTATTAAAAGAAACTAACGATGTAGGTGTTATTAGTGTATGTGGTAGTAATTACCTAGTTGTTGAATTTGGTCAATGGAAGAAAAGAGTATGGTTAGACCAAGTTGAACTTATGGAGAAGTGTGGCGCTGGTGAAGACGGTTCTGACGAACTTGTAAAGACATATAAAAAAGGTGTCCCTGGCCAGACAGAAGATAAAGAAGAAAAGAAACGAAATACACAATATCATAAAGGGTTGAAGAAGTCCACATCAGATAAAAGACAAGCACATTTTAATAAAGGCGCTAAGATGGATGATGATAATCCAGCTGCCTATAAACCTGCCCCTGGCGATGCTACTGCCAAAACTAAACCATCTAAACATACTAAGAAATATAAGCAAATGTTTGGCGAAGGCTTTCTTACATTTGAAGATTATAACATAGATGAAGGTAAGTCTGACGAGGCGTTGAAAAAGAAAGCAGATAAGTCAGGTATGCCTTTAGCAATCTTAAAGAAAGTTTATAAAAGAGGTGTTGCAGCATGGAGAACTGGCCATAGACCGGGTACTACTCCACAACAGTGGGGATTCGCTAGAGTTAATTCATTCGTAACAAAATCATCAGGTACATGGGGTAAAGCTGATAAAGACCTCGCGGCTAAAGTAGGGGGATAAAATGAAAACATTCAGAGAAATAAGAGAAAGAGTTACTTATCCTAAGACAATGAAGGACATTGTTCGCAGGTATGGTAAGGAATTAAAACAGGCAGAAAGAACTGGTAACATAGATAAGTACTTGTCAACAGATGCTGAAGAGGCACTTAAACATTGGGTATTCAAAAATGAACCTTATGTTGGTGATGATCCAGATGATTTTGATGAGTGGTTAGATAATAATTTAGAAGATATTGTTAAAGGGAAGATTAAAGACTAATGAAGACATTCAAGGAACAAGCAAATCTTGATGAAGCGCCATTGGTAATGAACGATACTGATATGGCTTCTGCTCTCTTCAAGGATATCAAAGACACGATGATGAAAAATGCTAGGCAAAAGAATAGAGAAAAAAACTGGCCTCTGCTTCAACAACTTGCTGCCATGGCGGGTTATGGTATTACTAAGAAAGGCCAGTCAAAAGAAAAATCATTTAGGTATGACTTAAAGAAAAAATGAAAACATTTAAGGAATTTAATAATTTATCTGAACAAGAACTTAATGAAGTATTAGGTTTTTATAAGAAAGTATATGGTGGTGCCGCTAAATTGGCTGTGAAAGGTGTCAAAGGGGCTGGTAAATTAGCCGCCAAAGGCGCCAAAGCTGGTGCAAAGGCAGCAATTAAAAAGGGTAAAGAAAAGTTTACGGATAAGGGTAAGTTGGCAGCTGCAGAAAAGAAAGCAAAGTCAATGGAAGATAAGAGAAAGACCCGAGAGAAATTAGAAAAGGCCCGAGAGAAAATTAAACAAGAAAAAGAAGCATTGAGAAAGAAAAAAGAAAGTATGCCACCTAATACATTTAAGAAAATGAGACTTGCACTGAAAAAGAAAGTATCTAAAGTAAATGATGCTGAGGCCGATTTAAAGAAATGAAATCACTGAAAGAACATATACAATTATATGAAGGTGTTAATGACCCTTCCATTTTTAAGGCAGTATTCCTTGCGGGTGGCCCAGGTTCTGGTAAGTCATTTGTAGTAGGTAAGACATCTCTAAAAGCACTAGGGTTTAGGTTAATTAACTCTGATGATGCTTTTGAAAAGGGATTAAAGAAGGCAGGATTAACAATGGATCCTAATGATATCGCATCTGCACAGGGACAGGCAGTCAGAGCATCTGCTAAGGCTTTAACTGGTAAGATAATGACCAGAGCATTAAAAGGTAGAATGGGTGTTGTAATTGATGGTACTGGTAAAGATTATACAAAGATTAAAAAGCAAGTTGATATGCTAAGAGAACTTGGATACGCAGTACACATGATATTTGTGAATACAGATTTAGAAACGGCACAGAAAAGAAATGATGCGCGACCAAGATCCTTACCAGATGATATGGTAAAGCAAATGTGGGATTCTGTGCAAAAGAACATTGGTAAATTCCAAGGGTTATTTAGAAATAGAATGATTATTGTTGATAATTCTGAGGGTCAAGATATAGATACATCAACACTAGAAGCGTATAAAGATATAAAAACCTGGGCCGCTAAGGAACCAGAGAATGCCATTGCACAAAAATGGATAAAGGGACAGAAAAATGGAAAATAAAGAAAGAGATAAAATAGTAAAGGCATTTACAGCTAAGTGGAAGTATAGAAAAGATAAAGAACAATACGGTATGGCTGATGCTTGGAAAATCATTTACTCTCCAAATGCAGAAGGTAAGTATGTAGGTGATTGTGAAGACTACGCACTTTCTATTCTATGGAGATTATCTGGCGAAAGTCATCTTAAAATGTGGTGGTTACTACTTACCCATCAAGCAGGTATTTGTTGTGTTGGACCAAGTAAGTGGAAAATGTCACACGCAGTATTGAGATATAAAGGTGAGTATGTAGATAACTGGACTAGAAAGTTTGGCCCTAAATCAGAAATTGAAAAGAACCATACTTTCCATATTATTTATGGATGGGGTTGGGCATATTTTACTGCTCTTAAAATGGTAATAAGTAAAGTAGTAAGAACTATTAAGGGATAATGATGCATACATTTTTAGAGCATGTAGACGAAAGATTTGGTATCTATGAAGGTAAACATGTACCATTAGAACAACCGATGATTGAAGCTACTAAAGATAAAGACGTAGAACTTAATTCACCGAAAAGAGGTGGCAAAGCTAAGTACTATGTTTATGTAAAGAATGATAAAGGTAACGTAATTAAAATTCAATTTGGTGATACTACTGGATTGAGTGCTAAAATTAACGATAGAGATGCTGCAAGAAACTTTGCTGCAAGACATCAATGCGATACTAAGAACGATAAGACAAAGGCCGGTTATTGGGCATGTCGTCTTCCTAAGTACGCAAAACAACTAGGATTGAAGGGTGGTGGATCTTACTTTTGGTAAACCATACTGGGAAGATGCTGATATACGTCAGTTTGACCCAAGTATAGAAGACGCAGAATACGTGTGGCATCGTGACCATGAAGATCGCGAGGTGGAAATTTTAGAAGGTGAAGGATGGCAATTTCAATTGCAGAATTGTTTGCCATGGTTATTAGAAAAAGGAATGGTATTTGATATTAAGAAATATGAATATCATAGATTAATTAAAGGGGTAACCCCATTAAAATGCAGGGTGTTTAAACATGGCAACAGCGCAAGAACAAAGAGTTGAACAATCAGCTCGTCTTGACCGAATCGAGCAGAAGATTGACCAAATGTCTGCTGCTATTATTTCTTTGGCACGTGCCGAAGAGAAGATTGCCACTATGGCAGAGTTTGGTAAACAACAGGGAGAGCAGATATTAACTCTTATAAATAGAGTAGATCGGCTAGAAATATTAGTGCGTGAAAATGCACAAACGGTAAATGTTATTAATAAATTATTCTGGATAGTCATCGCGGGTGCCGCTACAGCTATTACAGGAATGCTTTTCATACAATAGGAGAATCGAAATGAAAATCAATGATAAAGAAACTCTAAGCATTGCTGCAGCAGTCAGTGATGTACTAGAAGGTAAAAAATATCCAAAGGAAGAAGCTAAATATCCACATGATATGTTTCATCCAAAAACTGGAGAGAAGGAAGTAGCTAAAGACGAGTCAGAGCATAAAGCATTGGCTAAGAAAGGTTATACCCATGAGAAACCTGAAGTTGATGAGGTTGCAGAACCTGTCGCTAAAGGTGAGAAAGAGTTTAAGGCCAAACATACTGTTAAGAAATCAGGAATGAAAGATGATGGTACTAACATGAAAGAGACTTATAAAAAAGACGAAGACGACAAGGAAAAGACCGAGAAAGAAGGTAACGAGTTTACCATGGCCCTTGCACAAGCTCGTAAGAACGGCGACAAGGACTTTGTTGTATCTGGTAAGAAGTATATGGTTAAAGATTACAAAGAAAAAGATGACGATAAAGAAGAAGTTGAAGAATCTAAGTCTAAGTTTCCAAAATCTTTAGTTAAGAAAGCAACAGAACTTGCTCTGAAAATGGGTGGTAATATGACCGGTGCTGCTAAGAAAATTGAAAAGATGAAGAAAGGTCTTTCTGATGATCCAGAAGTCAAAGCTGCATTACAACTTGCCAATGAAGAAGTAAGTGAAGAGGTAGTTCAAGAAGCTCATAAAATGAATGAAGCAGAAGATAAGAAAGCTAAGTATAAAGCATTCTTTGATAAGGCTTTAAAGAAGTTTGGAGTTGATTCACCTGCAGAATTGAAAGGTGATAAGAAGAAAGAATTTTTTGATTACGTAGATGCAAATTACGAAGCGGAGAACGAGACAGACTAATGAAAAACTTTAAAGAAATAAGAAAAGAACTCATTGAAAGTGTAAAAAGCCTTAAGAACTACAAAGATCGTAATCGTAAAGGCCATGAAGCATATATGTTTATTCATGTAGTTAAAGGTAATTCATCTAATAAATTTAACGATGACTTTGGATTTAACCAAAAAGAAATGGTTATGATGGATAAACTTATAAGTAAAATCAAAAATATGCATGTAGCAAGTTTTGATGGTGGTGATTCTGCTCCTGCATCTTTAGAGTTTTATGGTGACGTTGCATCTTTAGATAAATTCTTAAAAGATAGAAATGTACAAAGTATAGTTAAGAAATATAAAGCTAAGGTTAATGGTCCTACTAAACTAAAATAGCGATTATAAATAACTATATGATGAAAATATTTGATACTTTAAATAGGAAGAATTTTGAGCTCTATGCGGCCCAAAATTATAGCAATCCTGAATGTATAGACATAGAAGAATTTAAGGAGGACTTAGCCAGATTTAAATATCTAAAAAGACTCCTTAGACGCTATGAATTAACAGAAGATTTACAAGTTCGACTTATACTAAATCATATAATAGTTCTCTATAATGTATTTGGTATTGAACCTGCTAATAAAATGATTTGGTATAAAATTGAGAAAGAACACTGGACTTATATTAAACCATTTCTGGTATTTTTAAATTATTTACCAGTAGATGAAAAGATAGATGTACCATTAGATCCATATATTGTGGATGTACTTAGGAAAATTTAATGAGTGTAGTAACACGTACAGCTGATTTATTTTACGCCTTTAGGTTTCTAAAGTTATTGGTCACGCCTTGGGATAAGACAGGTGCATATGAGCAAGGTATTATTGATAAAGATGGCAAAAACCTCAAGAAGGCAAGAACATTAACTACATCAGAAGAAAAGGCTCAGTATACAGTATTTCATAGATTAGTATTTAATTTAAAAAGATTATTGGGTAAAGTGCCAGGTGGTTCTTCAAAGTTAGGTTCTTATGCAGCTGCACTGTTTTTAATTAAAGAGAATACTGATTTAACAGAAGAAGATATAAGAAATGTACTTGAAGAAGTTTTAGATGATTTGGATGAATCTTTAAACGAGAGTGTATTCTATATTAAAGATGACGTATTAAATCCAGGTAGGTATAAATTAACTAATGAAATGGCTAGTATGAATACTGGCGAGATTATTGCAAGACGGGGTGACCTAGTAGAGTGTACTTTACATAGTAAACCGTATGGTAGTATATTTGATATTGCGATATACGAAGTAACACATATTCCTACTAAACAGAAATTATATATAAGTAGTGGAGACATAAAAAGATGAAAAAATTTAAAGATGTTTGGGAAGATGCAGCAGCCAACTCGGTATCGGGTGATGGTGTAGATATGCCAGCAGACGTCCAACATTCAAAGAAAAAGAGGAAAAAAGCAGTGTACGATGGTAGAACAAAGGAAGGCCGCAAATTCGTAGAAAGAATGTTGGCCAGAAAAAAGGCTAAAGATACAGCTAAACAAGTAAATGCTTCTAAAGAAAATCAAGCATCTGTAGCCATGAAAGAAGAACAAGAACTACTTGACGAAGCATTACAACACGTTCATACAATTAAAATTGATGGTAACGCCCCAAGTAATCCAAAACCATCTGAAGCTGCTTCTATTAAAAGCGATTTTAAATTGCACGTTCAAGCAATCAGAAGTGCTGTTAAAAGATTAGGCGGTCTTATTACTGATACAGAAGTTCCTTCTAGACAAAATAAATTTGTTGGAAAAATTAAGATTGGAACTCGTGGTGATGCAAGCAAAATTAGTATCCCAGTAATTCAAAAAGGTGTTAAATCTGGTGGTATTGAATTAGAT
>Ga0181390_1000258_pt1 | contig 23183 bp, 11 predicted proteins | sample 13SPOviralmetaG_FD_130085 | JGI IMG/M metagenome (GOLD analysis project Ga0181390, IMG submission 130085) | Marine viral communities from the oligotrophic San Pedro Time Series (SPOT) site, San Pedro Channel, CA, USA - 13 SPOT_SRF_2010-07-21 | ecosystem: Environmental > Aquatic > Marine > Strait...
TATAGTAAAAAGAGAGAATACAAAGACAGCTAAAGCAATTGGTATTAATCCAGCTGCAAGATGTACGACTGTGAAGCCTGCTGGGACGACATCTCTGGCATTAGGAACTTCATCTGGTATTCATGCATGGCATTCAGATTATTATACGCGTAGAATCAGAGTTGGTAAAAATGAGTCTATGTATAAGTATTTATCTACTAACCATCCTGAGTTGATTGAAGATGAGTTTTTCAGACCTCACGATACTGCAGTAATTAGTATACCTCAGAAAGCACCTAAGAATTCTATATTAAGACATGAATCACCATTTGATTTACTTGAAAGAATAAAGAAGGTTGCTACAGAGTGGGTTAAACCTGGCCACAGAAAAGGATCTAACACTCATAATGTTTCAGCTACTGTTAGTTTAAAACAAACAGAGTGGGATCAAGCAGGTGAATGGATGTGGAAAAATAGAGACCATTACAATGGTTTATCTGTACTACCTTATGATGGTGGCACATATACTCAAGCTCCGTTTGAAGACATAAGCAAAGTGCAATACGACATGGCAATGAAGCATCTTAAAGATATTGATCTTAGTAAGATTGTTGAAACAGAAGATGAAACAGATCTTGCTGGCGAAATAGCTTGTGGTGCAGATGGATGTGAAATAAAATGATAGCATCAGCTGTATACGGATTTGTTGCTGCAATACTGGTTCTTGTAATAACATTTATGGTAATAATACTAACTAGTCGGTTTGCACAAGCCGGCTACGGTATTATGTACGGAAGTTTATTTATTAAAATGGTAACTTTATCTGCGTTTACTTTAGCAGTTAAACCTCATTTAGGTGATGCTATAATATATGCAGCTATTATTTTAATAAGTATAATGTTTTCTAATGTATATCTTATAATAAAAATAAAGAAATAAATGGCAAATATAAAATGGGCTAACTATAGTTGGTTACCAAGAGAAAAATGGGGTGTATATCATCCTAATAAAACCTATTGCTATTACGATAGAACAGCAATAGATATAAATGATAAAGATGAGTTAATATTAAAAACCCAATACAATCCAAAAAAGTTTAAAAATCCAGATATAGAAATACCAATAGGTGTAGGTCTAGTATCTTGTAAAGAAAAATTTGCATATGGTTATTTCGAACTTGAAGCTAAGTTACCTACTGGTAAAAATTTATGGCCTGCTTTTTGGATGAGTCCAGATCAAAGTTGGCCACCTGAAATAGATGTGTTAGAGGCTTACTCAAGAAATAGTAAGCATTTTTTTCATTTTAACATTAAAAACCCATTAGGATTTTGGAAAGTAGAAACAAACTTCCATTGTGGAAAAGAACCTGACAACTATAGTTTAGGTGCTAAAACACATTGGCTAGGCTGGAAAAATCCATCTAAACATTTTAACAAGTTTGGTTGTTTATGGACTAAAGACATTATTGAAATATCATATAATGGTAGAGTAGTTAGAGCTATAACAGATAAAAAAGTTCTATCAGAATATCATGGAAAAACTATGAACGTTAAAATAAACGCTCATGTAGATGCAAATGTAGATATAAATAAACATCCAACATCGGAGTATATTGTTAGGAACTTTAAATATCAACCTATATAAATGAAGAAACTAGCAATAATAGGTGGATTAAGCTTAATAAGCTTTGGAACCACTAATATGATTTTACATAAACAAAAGATCAATTTAAATCCTAATACTTTAGCTATAGCAAGTGGAGGTTTTTTCTTTGCTCTTGGTATTACTTATAGATTTTAAAACTTAAATTATGTGTGAAAATTGTCCGGGCGGATTTTGCCCATGGTGTTAAATAATAAAAGGGGAGGTCATTACGACTTCCCCTTTTTGGTTACAGGAACTTTGGGTATGGTGCCCAGTATTTTATTGTTCCTTATAAGAAATTTATTAACCAATAGGTTTACCTTTCTTTTTTATTTTTGTTTTCTTTTTAGTTTCACTATATTTATCCATTATACTCCATTCAGGCCATCCAGATAACATAGCAACTTTTTGCCACCAGTCAGATTCATCTGACAAAGCTGCTTGTATATTTTCACCTTTAGAATATAACCTATCTAATGGTACGTTAGTAGTAGCAGATACTACTTTAGATAAAGACTTGTAAGCTGGATTATCAACGCTAAAACCTTTTTCATAAATCTCTTCTCTACGAGCTTTACTATCAAAAGCCCACGCAGCTTGTTTTAATTTAGATATTTTACTACTTATTGGTGGAGAAAACTGCATTAACTTCCAAACTGAATCTACGTACTCAGGTCTGTCTCTTCCAGATCTTTCATAAATATCTATTAAAAAGTTTTTAATAACTGAAACAGCTGCTCCACCCACTCCTAAACCTCTTAGTTGAGAATCTAACATGCCATTAGCTACTTTAACATATTTAGCCTCTTTTTTATCATCATCTTCGTCATCATCTCCAAATCCTAAAGCAAACACAGCTTGTTGTAGCATGTTAAATATCATATTTTGTACAAATGTATAATATATTATTTTACTTATGTTAGACTTTGCGTCTCCTCTACCGTTTATTAAATCTTGATAAGCTCTTTTAGTTAATCTACCGTATTGCATAGGTGTATTTTGAAAAGCTAATATTAACCTACCTAGTACACTTGACTGTTGTTGAGATATTTTACTTGGATCAGACGACTGCTGAGACTCTTCAGCAACCTCTCTAAATTCTAACAAGGCTTGAGCTTCTGCATCACTTAAAGAAATTCCTTGAGAAACTAAATCATTAATTCTATTTCTAAAAAAAGTAGCGCCTCCAGAAGCTATAGCAAAACTATCAGCTATCTGAGTAGGTAAAAAACCTTTTTGTAATAAGTAACTAATAGCAGCTTTAGCTTTATTTTTACTTGTAGCAGCAGCATTTGTTATCTCAGATTCATTTATATCTATTTTTTGACCATTACGTCTATCAATTAGGTAGTCTGAGTTCATTAACTTAGAAAAATCTTTCCAATATTGTTTCTGGTTAGCGAATGCTTTACCAGCTTTATAAGGATTATTAAAACTCCAGTTTATGAAGTTAATAGATGATATTGTTTGAAGTATTGCTGATCTAGTGTTAAAAAACATTATAGCTCCAACTGATCCATTTATATAGTCTAATATTTGATTACTTAATCTAGAACCTGATTCTATTCTGTTAGAACCTGCTTTCATTCTTGCTAAAGTATTTTCTAAAGCTTCTCTATATTTACTACCATGTAAAGCTTCTAACTTATTTAAATTAGCTTCACTAAATATAGCATCTACATTGTTCTGCCACTGCTGAAGATATTTAGGTCTTTTATTATTTTTTAAAGCGTCTAAAAGATCTGTAGTTATAGTTCCAGACAACCAATTTTGAGTAGGCTTACTATACGAATCACCTTTTAATATTAATTTTATTTGATCGGCAAAAGCTTTCAACTCTTTATCAGACTCTATAGCTTTTTTAATGTCGTTTAAATCAGTCTTAGAAAGCCCTGGGATAGTAAAGCCTTCTTGGTCCCATAAATAAACCCTAACTGCTTGCTGGTTAGTAAAACCACTATTGTTCTTTTCTCTTAGTCTTTTAGGTACTTTTAACTGTTTTTTAAGTTGTTTAAAGTCAGACATTAGATTTATTCTATCTTTAGAAAGACTTTCCATTGCTTTAGTGTAAGGTCTTATAGTGTTTTGCTTAAACCAAGCCATCTGTTTATCACCAACTTTTCCTTTTCCAAGTATAGGATATATTAAACCTAAAAAATCCTCAGCGGATGGTGGTATCCAAAATTTAAAATTACCTTTACTTGCTCCAACAGTTTTAGCTTTAGCCGCTGAATACTCTTTAAATGCTTCTATACCAGTATTTTTTTCAATAATATCATTAAACTCATTACTTAATACACTGTATCTAACTTTAGCTTGTTGTATTTTAGATTTAACATCTAAAGGAGATAAAGCATCTTTAACAGCTTTTACATTTTGATAAGCGTCATCTGCAAAATAAAAGTCATTATAACCTTCCGCAGCTTTACTTATTAACCATTGAGCTTTAGCTTCACCTGTAGAGTTTCCTAAACCAGTTATATTTTTTAACGGTATATTTAACCCTACACTGTCTAAAAATTCTTTAATAGCTACTTGAGCTTCAGGAGCTCTAGCTGTTAAGACAAATACATCTTCAGTGCCTCTTGCTGCTTGTATTTTTTTAGCTATATCTAATAATGGACCAGGTTTACCTTTAGTTACTTTATTAAACTCAGAAAAATCAAATACATAACCTTCTTCTAGCAACCTAGCTCCATCCATAGCGAATTTTTCTGCTGTTAATCTACCTTCAACTCCATCAGGTGTCGTGAATAAAACATCTGACTTGGTAGTTGCTAATGTGTCATCAAAGTCAAATACTCTTATTTTTTTAATTGGAGCGTTTGGTTTTATAGAATTATCTAAAGCATCTGTCATTTTAATAGAAGAATCAACCATGTAAGAGTTGTTCTCGTTATTAGGCATAACACCAGATTGAAGTAAGCTTAATCTATTTTTGTTTTGAGTTTTCTTATTATTTAACAATTTGTAAGCTTCTGCCCATTCTTCACTCATTGGGTCCACTTTACTATCTTTCAAACTTTTTAAAGCATATTCTACAGATCCAAATGTTAAACTATTATAGTATCTTTCTATAAACTTAGATAAATCTTGTAAAAAACCTTTAGGCATAGTCTGTTGAAAACCAAATCTTTTAATAGCATTATCCATACTTTCAGGTATTATAGCTACATGATAGTTGTCAAATACGTCGTCTATGTTAATAGTTCCTTTTCCAAAATAAGATTCAAGTAGAGCCATTACAACGACCTCAGCCGGCATCATATGTTCGTAAACTAGTTTATCACTAATTTTTAAATCACCAACAAACATGTATTCAGCATTAGCAGCGGCTCTTAATATAGCATTCATATTAGACTTGAAACTAGCCATAGTCATAGCGGTGAGTATAGGATCATTTTTCTTTTTTAAATAATCCATCCTAGCTTTTATTCTTGCTCTAGCTTCTTTAGCATAGTTTAACCTATTATTATATGTAGATTGCTCGCCATTTTTATTTATTTCGCTAATAACACTTGAAGACTGCTGAGTGGGTGTTTTAGTATCTAAATTTATTTCTAGTCCAGTAGATTTTTCAATTACCTTTATGTTATATTTTAATTTTTTAGCATTAGGATTTTGAACAACTGCTTTAACTTCGTATTTGTCAGATATTAAATTTAATAAATTATTAACATAGTCTACGTTATTTTCAAAAACTTGAGATCTGTTAGTTTCTCCATCAATAGCATTTTTAATTCTAGCAACAGTATCTTGGCCTAAATCATTTTTATTTTCAGTAATTGTAAATTGTCCATCACCTATTTTACTAGAAGACTTTAAATGACCACCATCCCATTTTATATAATCTTTTATAACATCTAAAGGATCTTTACCAGCTTTTACTTCTTCTAACGCTTGGTCTAAATAACTTCTTCTACTATTATTAATATTATCGGAATTTTTAAATGTATCAGACATGGAGTCTTGTAAATTGAAAAAAGCTACAACTCCTGGCGAGTCAAAATCAAAATCTAATCCTTTTAATATTTCTTCTTCAATATTTACTTTAGCACCTATTTTAAATTGTTCGTTGTAAGCGTCTACAGCTTTTTCTCTAGATCTTAATACAACATCAGTTATTTTGTTGATTATATTTGTTATTTTACCTTCTATAGTAATTATGTCTTCTTGAACTGCTTGCTGTATAGAATCTTTTAAGTTAGTTTTTATAATATCTTTAACTGTTTTAGTGTCTAATGATGGGCTTGATATTTGAGAAACTATAGATGGCAGAGTAATATTAGCCGCTATAAGTGCCGATGCGTTTGTTTGTAATATGCTTTTTCTAATACCTTTAATACCTCTTTCAACATCTGCAGTTATTTTGCCAACCATGGTGTTAGGATCAGGTCCTTCTAATATGTCTTGAGCTTTGTTAAAGCTTTTAGATATTTCATTATCTTCAGTGAAAGATTTAGCAAATTTTTCTAAACCTAATTCCGATGCTATTTGGTAAGCTAATCCTTCTTGTTTATTTTGAACAGGTGAGCCATTTGATTTAGCAAACTTTTTTATAATATTATCAATATCTTCTTTAGTAATATTAGGCTTAAGTTTCATTTTTTGAGGCTGCGAAGTCATACCTGTCTCAGCCATAGTGTACTTATCTACAACTTTACCTTTCCAATCTAAAGTAAATTTACCATCAACAGATTTTAAAACAACACCTGGCATGTTTTTAGCTAAGTAACCTATAGGTAGTTTTTTAATTATAAAAGGTAAATTTTTTCTTAAATAAGGAACATATTTATCTTTTTTACCCATTTGAACTACAATAGCTCTAGAAGCTGGACTTAATGATCCGCTAGCAGTCTTACCTAAAGATTGTTTTAATTCAGATATGAAAGGCGTTACAGTTTTATTTCTACTAATATCCTCATAAGGGTTTGTTAATTTAGTAAAATTAACTTTAGCCACCTCATTTATTATTGCTTTATTTGTATCTTCTGATAGCTCTATTTTATCTTCTAAAGTATATTCTTCTTTTGCTTCTTCAATTGATCTAGACTCTGTGTCCTCATCTTTAGAAGCTAATGTATCTGCTAAAGTTCTACCAGTATCTCCTACAGTTTTATCAGTTGAAACTGTTTTAGGCCCTGATTTTTTACCAACAGTACCTATTTTATTTGTAACTTGAGAATTAACCCAAGCAAATAAATTATTATTTTCTTGAGGATTAAATGTTATTAATAAGTTACTTAAATAATCTTTAACTTCCTGTATATAATCTCCCCTACTTCTACCTTTAGTATCTTTAAGCTTGTTACCTATTAATCTATCAAAAACAGGTCCATTAACAGCGGCGTAAGCAGCATCAAAAGGACTCATCATTCTTCCTTGAAAATCTACAGTTCTTTTAGTTTGAAAATCTGTTTTAGACATTTTAGGATTTATCCAGTCATTCATTTCTTCACCTCTAGTTATTATAGATTTTCTAGTTTTATCATCTATAATTGGAGCTTTAGCTCTTAACGCACCTTTTTTAATTCTTTGCCCTTTTTTATATACTTTATTATAGTCTTTTACAAAATTAAAAGCGTCTTCAGCTGTTTTAAGTTTTAAACTTCCTCTAGATACTTCGTCAAAAGTATTTTTCTCTTTATAAACAAAGTCATTAACAGTATCAGCAATTGACTGCCAGAAAGATCTATCTTGCCTATTAAAGTCTATGTTTTCTTCTTGCATTTCATCACTAAGAGTAGTGAAAACTTCTTGGTAATACTCTTTTGTTTTACCACCATACTCTTCTTCGTATTGTTTTAGCTTGTTCTTTATTCTATTTCTAGAACCTTGACTTATAACATTTTTATTTTCATCTAGTATATACTCTTCTAAATCTATTGCTAATTTATTTGCTTCTTCTTCCTCAAAAGAAGCATCTAATACAGCGTGTAGTATTTCATGAGCTATTACATTACCACCAGTAACATCTCCTTCTGCTAAAGCTAAACCGTAAGCACCTGTTACTACTTTTTCATTTACTACTATGTATTGCTTTCCGTTTATTTCTGGAGTTATAAAACCTGGCGTAGTGTCATTTATGTCTTTTTTAATAGCGTTATAAAGATCTGGATTATCTTTTATTAACGATTTGACAGTTTCTTCATTATAGTTTATTACTTCAATATCTGATCCAAGTTTTTTATTTATTAAATTAGCTCCAGCCGTTGCAGTTCTAGATATTAACTTACCATAGTCTTGCATGGTTATTATATCACTAGATTTAATTGTTTTTCCAGTGCTAGCTATTTCATTTATTTCATTTTCAATTTTACCTATTAATTCACCTGTTTTAGACCCGCTTTCAAGAGCATTTTCTGCAAGCTTTCTAGTTTGAATTAAATCAGATATTCTGTTTCTAGAATTAGTTCTATTTCTTCCACTAATAAACTTAGGTGCTTTACGCATTAAAGAATTTGTTTCATCTACTATTCTAGCATTTTCAACAATCTGTTTTGCTTCAGATGGTTTAATTTTTTTATTACCAACTAATCTATTTGTAAAAGCTCTTATGTCATCATAACCGTAGTTGTTATCAGACATGAAGTTAAGGTTTTTTAATTTACCAGCTAGCTTAGTCTGAGTATCGATAAAAGTATTTTTAGCTAAATTAACAGCTATGTTACTTTGAGTTCCAGGCATACCACCTATCATCTCATTTAATATTTCAGTTCCAACAACGTTTCCATCAGAAGCTACTTGAGCAAAAAGCTCTCCACTACCTTCAAACAATGGTTCGACAGCAAGACCTTTTAAAAATTGTTGTCCTATTTGCTTACCTGTTGTCGCTAAAGGATTTACTAAAGCGCCGGCAGCTCTAGCACCTATAAAATTTGCAACTGCTATTGGTATACCTCTTTCAATACCTCTCTTGTTAGCTTTTGCAACTACTTCAGCGTCTCTTAAACCAGCAACAACCTGGTCAGCGTCTGATAAGTCATAACCAGCTTTAGTTAACTCTTCAGAGTAAGCGCTACCTAGCTCCATATTAAAACCAGTTATAGTTTGCCAAGCTGTTAAGCCATATCCAAGGCCAGATAAAGCTCCTGGTATAGCTCCAACACCTAAGCTAGTTGTTCCACCGATAACAGCACCAGCGGCTGCAGATCCACCTATTAGAGGTAAAGCAATGTTTTTACCAGTTCCAGCGAACATGCCCATAGAATTACCAAACAAACTTAATAAAACTTCTCCTGGATCTGTTCCTAATATTTTCAATTGTTCAGCTACTGTTCCAGCAGCCTGGTATCTTTCCCAAGTATCAGAAGTTAGTAAACCTTTTTGGTAAGATATTTCTTCTGCAACATTTTTTGCTATACCTGCTATCTCTTCTTCATCTAAAGGATCACCAACATTATAAGCCGCTTTTAAAAACTCTTCATTAACCTCTCCTTGACTCCAGCCTAATTTTGCATTGTTTACTATACTTTGAAATTTACTATCTTCGTATTGCCCTCTATACTTATATAAATCATCAAAGCTTAACATAGAGTTAATAGTGTTGCCAACATTGCTTATCTGCCTTTGTTTATCACCTAAAGAGCTAAACTTAGAATACAAATTGTTTACAGGTGTTATTGTTTGTTGATAATATATGTTGTATCTATTAATAATGTCTTGTACTTGGTCTAATTCTTCTTGAGTAGTTGGTTCAAACTTGTTTAAGTCCTCAAAACCCTTTCCAGTAACATTTATTAATTCTTGTTCGAAAGTGTTTAAATTGTTTTCTATATTTTTATTAACTGTAGTAAAATCTGAAACGTCGCTACCAGTAATACTTTTAAATTTTTGAGAAAGATCACTAGACACTTTAGATATCTCGTCTACTTGCTCAGTTATATTAGAAGTCTCTTTATTTTTAAACTTGTCAAATAGTAATTTCTCTTTAACTCTAACTTGATAAACAACTTCATTAGTTGTTATATCAGCTAGTCTTTCATTTTGTTTTTCTAGCTTTGTTTGGTAGTCTAATGGATCTATTTTTAAGCCACCGTCTTTATTAAAAATATTAGGATATTTAATTATATCACTCTCGCTAGCGCTGTAATCAATTTTAGAAGCTTTACCAGTGTTAACCATAACGCCTAGCTCAGGATCAAACTCTTGAGTTCTTTTTAAAAGATTATTATTTATAAAGTCTATTTCTTCTTGATTTGACTTGCCTTTAGACTCTAAGTTTTTTATTTCATCATAGTTTATTCCTTCAGATGCAAATATTTTTCTACTAATACCAGTTAGTAGTTTATTTTTTTTGTCTTCGTCTTTATCTGCTGTAGCTTTAAACAAATCTTGTATGTAATCATCGCTAACATCTATGTCTGTTACCTGATCTGCATAAACAGCATTATCTCTTTTATTTTTATCTATAAAAGATTTAATTGCATACATGCCTTTATTAGGGTTATCTAAACTAAAAGTCTTATTTATGTCAGGGTCTTTAGTGCTTATTACTTTTATAGCATCAGATCCAGCTTCAGCTTCTTCAAAAGCAAAACCCCATTTTTTAAACTTAGTATCTAAATCTTCAACTATAGTTTCTTCTAGATTACCAAAAAAGCCACCTATGTCTTCATTTAACTTATTAAAGTCTTTGTCAAAATAAGAAAAGTCTTTTTGTTTTTGTGTTTTTGGATCTTTAGAAAAGAACTCAGTTACATCTATATCAGATTTATATTTAACTACATCATTTTCTTCTTCTTCTTTTTCAATAGTATCTAAAACCTCAAAACCTATATCAGATTTAAAAGTTTCAAAATCTGGTATGTCGAAGTTTTCATTAATCATGCTGTCTCTAAATTCAGAAAGCATAGACTCGTCCTGCATATCAGCTTTAAAAGTTTCAAAATCTGGTAAATCAAAAACTTGTGAACCGTTGCTGTGTAGTTCTTTTAATATCTCTTCATTCATATGTTAAGACTTCTTAGTGTAAGCTGTTTTTTTATTATCTTGTTTTATATTTTCTAAAGAAGTATAACTCAATACAGTATCTGGATATTTAGAAGCGTTTTTTATTACTTCTTCATAAGCTGAGGCGTAGTGGTTATATAAATCACCTAACTTTATAGAAGGTTTAGATAAGTATTCTTCAACTGTAATTTTTCCGTAGTCATATGTGTCTACTATAAAGTCACTAGGTAAGGATTTAAAAAAGTTTATAGCATTTTTACTAAATTCACTTCCTGGATTATTAAAACTAACCAATTGTTCATTGTTAGATTGTTTACTAGCGTCGCTTTTTAATGCTTTTAAATTAGCTTTTTGTATTTTAAGTTGTTCAGCACTTCTTTGTCCAGATACTTCTTCTTGCAACTTAACACCAGTTAGCTCTTCGATGTGTGTTAAAGATTCGCTAATATCTTTAGCAGTTGAAAACCTATTTCTAGCCAATATATTAAGCAGCTGAGCCTCTCCATTTGCAGACTTATAGTTGTCAACAACTATAGTTTGACCAGGTTTTTCTATAGGTTTTCCTTCTGGTTCTTCAATAGGATTAGATTTACTAAGAGTCTTAAAGCCATCTTCATCAATAATAGTACCATTTCTACCTATAATAGTAGTTCCAGCTGCATCATTTATTAATTTAGCTTGTTCAGCCGTGTAAGCTTTTTCACCTGTTGATTTTTCAGTAACTATAGTAAGTTTATCACCATCGAAAGTTATACTTTTTGGGTCAACACCTGAAGCACTGCTTATTTCAGTATTAATAATATTTTTTACAGCTTCTTTATTATTTGAATTTATTGCTGTTGATAAAGCAGTGTTTTGCCTATCAACATAACCAGTAGGGGTTTTTGAAATGTCTGGACCCTTTTGTTCTTCTTCAAATTCTTTAATTTTTTGATTTAATTTAGCTCTTTCTAAAGCTAGTTTTTGCAATTCTAACTGTGAAGGTTGTTTAGTTAGTTTTGTTACAACTTTTCTATCACCAGTAGCTGTTCTAATAATTTTGCCTTTTTTAAGTTCTTCCTTATACATAGGAAACTCTTTTATAATCAGCTGATCTATAATAGCTTCTTTGGTAGCTGCATCGTGCTTTTGGCTATTGTAATTTTCATCACCGTCAATATACCTTTGAAAAGTAGATTCATTTAATAAAGCATCTACTTTATCACTATTTTCTAAATTTTTCTTATATTGGTCAACTGCTGCTAAGTAGTCGTTTTTAGCTGTAGTAGTTATTCTAGATCCATCTTTTGCCATTGTTTCATACTGCTTAGCAACTACCAGGTTTTTAATACCAGACATAGCGTCTTTAGAAGCTGCTCCAATTTGCTCTGTATAATCGTCAGCGTATTCTATTAAGTTGTTTCCATCTTTAACAGAGTTTAAAAGTTGAGTACCGTTAAATAAATCTTGACCATCGTTAGTTATAATTATATCTTCACCTTGTATTCTAATATTCATTTTGGATGGATCATTTAAAAACTTCATATAAGCTTTTCTTTTGTCTCCATTTTCACCTATAAATTGATTTCTTAAAACCATTTTCTTTTGCTCTGCTGGATTCATATCTAGATATTTGTTAGATAATTCATTTACAGTACCTATTACTTTACCAAAATCACCAATTACTTTTTGAGCATTATTAGCTTTAACTAAGTAATCACTTCTGTCACCGTCAAAACTAGCTATGTCTGCTTTGTATATATCAGTTACCATGTTAGAAAACTGATCGGTCATTTTAGCCATAGTATCGGTCTGGTCAATTCTTTGAGTATCATTAACCAGCTTTTGCATATCTATACGTCTTTGCTCAGCTTGTTGTTGGAATAAGTTTACTTTATCTCTTCTTTGTTTAAAAGTTCCTTCTACATATTCAATACCAGCTAAAACATCAGCTGCAGGATTAAAAATTGTTCTAGGTACATAATTACCTCTTCCGCGGCCTCTATAAGGACTTACTGGTTTGCTAAAATCTTCCATAATTTATTTTTATTTAGGTTGATAAAGATTAATCCATTGTTGTGCTTGAGCAGCAGCAGGATCATTTATCCAGTCACTACCTAATTTTGCTTTAGCCTCGTTTCTAATAGTGTAAGCACTTAGCCCAGCATTAGAGTAAAGGTCTCTAGTTAAATCTTCGCCCATTACAGCTTCAAGAGGGTTTTGACGATATAAAGTTGTTCTACCACCTGGTTGAGCATAGCCAAGTTGACCAACTTGACCAACTCTTAACGAATCTTGCATAGCTTGCTGAGCATTTCCAGCAGCTCTTTGATTAGCTTGAGATGTTAATTGTTCTATAGTTTGTTGGGTATCAGTATCTCTAGCTTCAGGATTTATAAAAGTAGATAAACCACCTATTCCAGAAGCTAAAGCCGCTGCGCCTGTAGCTAACCCAGCTGCTCTTTGTTGTTGTGCTAAATCCATTTGCATTTGTAATCTATAAGTGTCTCTAACATCTCTATTTTCTTGCATGTTAAATCTAGCTTGTTCTCCCTGCGCTTTAGCCATTTCCATTTGTTGCTGGCCTTGAGCGTATAGTCTTTGATTTTGAGTTTCTTGTTTTTGTATGTCAGCTGATATACCTTGTTTAGATCTTAAAGCAGCTTGAGCTAAAGCAGTTGCTCCGCCAGCAGATGCTCCGGTTTCTCTTAAATTGTCTAAAGTATTAGCTAAAGAAATATCTGCTTGCTCAGCTTGCATTTCAGCAGCTTTTGTAGCCACTTGCATGTTGGCAAAAGGATTTGTTACATTGGCATATGGGTTAACTATTTGCTGTCTGCTTTTTTCAATATCATCTAACTTTAATTGATAATCTTCTATTGCGCCTTTAGCTTTATTAGCTTGGTGAAATCCCATTATAGTTGGAACTGACTTTGCTATTAATTGAGTCACTTCCTTGTTATCCGCAAAAAACCCTAATATTTTATCTAATGCCATAATTATAATTTTATTTTGATGATACTGCAAATTCTGTTGATACAGCAAATAATTCTTTTGTTCCGCCAAAACTAGTAGATGAGTCTATTGACATTTTAACTGTTGCAAAATGACCTTTTATACCTGTCATAGAAGATCCAAATACAATTTCCTCTGATTTTTCTATACTATTATTTATTAGGTTAGCAAAATACTTATTGTCTTTTCTGCTAAAACCAGCTCTGTATAATATGCCTTTTTCTTTGTATAAACCTTCTTCATAACTTCTTATTATAGACGAAGTATCTCTATCATTATCTTGATCATCTTGGTTAGATGATATATTTCCAACTATATCAGAACTAAATGACTCAACTTGCCATCCACTACTACCTTCATAATTAATAGTTTTAAAATTTTTATAACTAGAAGGAGCTCCATTAAAAACAAAAGTTATAGAAGAACTATACTGAACTCCATAAAAATTGTTAGTATTTGTTCTTTGCGTATTATCATATTGAAGATACAAAGAGCTGTATTTAGTAGAATAAAAATTATTTTTTAAACTAAACATAAATCCAGGTCTATAAGTATAAAAAGTGGTCCAACCTCTTACAGACTCGTCAAAAGCAAGTGTACTATAGTAATCACTTGTTTCTTCTGTTGTTTTACTACCTGAACTTCTTTGTAAAGATATTATGTAATTGTTTTTGTAATTATCATATCCACCTTGTATTTTATCTTTTTTAAAAGTTTTAAATCTAAAGCTAGGGCTTATGCCTGTTTGTGGAAGAAATCCATCACCTATTCTACCAGAACTAAGATAAACAACAGCTCCATAATCACTTCTAGTTCCAAAACCAGTAACAAAAACATTTAAATCTACCCAGTCATCCGGATCTGTATTGTAATCCCAGTTGACTTGTACTTGAGAACCTATTTCAGCTTTTATTTGGTTTACGTCAAAAACCGCTAAAGCAACAAAGTTGCCTAAAGGAGCTTCTATAAGAGCTGGGCCAGGTGGATCAGGCAGTAAAGTGAAAGGGCCTTGAGTAATATACCCTGTGTTAGTATTATAAACTATAGGGTATCTTTCAGAAAAAACAACCACTTTATCAGATATTTTAGCCATTTCATCTCTAAAATGATCTTTCATACCATATTGAGATATTTCAGTTAAACCGTCTCTTGATAACCTCATTACCGCATTTCTATCTTTATCTGCAAAGTATCTTCTAAATCCAAAACTAGCAAAACTTTCTGGATTTCTACTTATACCATATTCACCTGAGTAAGGTGTTACTTGACCTATCACAACGTTTGAAACAGTGTTTATAGGTGTTCCTTCAGCTGAATATATAGCATCTTTGTCTATCAAAGCTTGGCTAACTTTGTTTTCTTGAAATATAGTTAAGTTATTATCCATAGCATAAATCAATTGAACAGAGCCATTGTGAGGGTCTACTGTTTTTGTTATATCTTCAGCCACAGAAAAAACGTTTGTATTATTTATGTTTGTTCTATTATTAAAAACTCCAGAATAAACTAAGCTGCTATTTCTATATCTAACACTATTAGAGTCTTCTTTTAAGTAAGCCCTTACCCCTAGGTCAACTTGTGTATTGTTGTATCCACCTCTTATCCTAGACTCTTCTATTATATAGTTTGAACCATTATTAACATCGTATTCGTCATTATCTCCTGAATAAACATTTGAATAAGGTTTAACATTGCCGGTTGGTTGAGGAAAGTTTGGAAAACCTTCGTTGGTGCCGTTGTTAAAACTCAAACCTTCAACACCTGGAAAAAGACTAACATATCTATTGCCTGTGCTAGTAACATTAGCTACTAAAGGTGTTGTAATCTGTTTTAACCAAAACGAATTATAATATTTTACTTCTAATTGATAAGCCATGTTTATAATTTTAAGCGAAATTGTTATAAATAACTAATTTAATATAGTATGGTATGCTAGACAAAGAACCAGGACCATCACTAGCGTCTGTAATACTTAGTTTTATATAGTACATATAGGCTCCTCTCCACCCAGTGAATGGATTGCTACCAACTTCAAAATCACTGTTTTGAAAAGCTCCTCCTATGTAGGAAACAGTAGGATAAACACCGCCTGTCCTGTCCGTAGATAAGTTTGTTGTTGGCCCGCTAGCTATATCTCTTATCGCAAAGTCATGAGCTTTGTTAACATCGCTACTTGGATCAGTGCAGTATATTTTAGAAGGATATACGTCTCCTTTATACCTAGCATTGTATCTAGTAACTGATAGTATTTTAGCTGTTACACCTTCGTCTTTTGTACCTAATACATTACCTGTGTTAACAAACTTAGCATCATTATTCTCTGAAAAAGAAGATATTAATTCGGCCCCATTAGTGGTAAATCCAAAATAACAAATGTCTAGAGGTGAATAATACAAAGAAGATAAATATAATATATTTCCTCCAGATGGAAGAGTTTGTGATACCGAGTATTGAAAAGCTTCTCCTCCAGCAACGTTTAAATTATTTGGAACAGGCACTGGGCCATTAACACCTCTTTGTATTTCGTTTTGGTTTTTTACTATAAAATTTTGATTTAAAGTATAATCATTTCCATAGTCATTACCCGCATAGTTAACTACATCAACAGGATTATTTTCGTCGCTATCTAAGAAAGCCTGTAAACCTCCATTGTCTATAAAATTTCCATCAAACCAAAAGTCACCAGCCGAAGGATTTGTGCTTTGAAAACCTCCATCATTAAAAGTAATTTCAGAAGACATTATTTTATATATAGATGGTTTAACATTTGTTAGGTTAAATTCTTTTTCTACAATAACATCGGCAAATCCATCTACTTTTAAAGTAAATTTAATTATATAGTTATTTAATATTGTAGATAAAGAGTTAAAAATTTCTGTATTAGCACTAGTTAACTTATAAATCGGAGGAGTACTAGGTAATGCAGCTGCTTGAACCTCTTGAAGAGTAATAGGTGATGGTAAAATTTGAGATCTTTGACCATTAGAATTTATAGTAAAAACTTCGGGTGTTAATACCCTACATGTAGAATTATTTAAAGGTTGATTTTGAGTGTTTACTATTTGAAAAGTATTACTTATATCTACCGGAGATGTAGTTGATTCTCTAAACTGAATATTTATATCTGTTAAACCTCCTGGAGCTGGAGTACCAAAACCAGCATCTACATTGTTATTAAAATCTGATACTAATCCAGATGTAGATGTTTCGTAATATATGTCTATTGCAGATCTAATAGGATTTGTTTCAAAAACGTTTAATTGTTTAGCAAAAATATCAGTATTACCTTGTTGAGCAGCTTGCTGAGCAGTCGAAGTGTATCCTAGTCTATTATTTGTTTTTAAAGTAGCTACTAAAGGATTTTTATTATCCTTCATAAAAAAAGGATTGACAGTACCTTCATAACCTGGGTATATGTATACACCTGCGTTAGGTAGTTGAGAGTTACCATCTGCTCCCATTAAGAAAAAATGCATATCTATATTTTTCTTAGTAGTCCAATCACCAATCTCTCTAAAAGGTTTAATATTTGTTATTTCTATTTTACTAGGATTTCTATTTTGTTCACCAATATTAGCTATATCCGGCGAATTATCGCTTCCTCTATGTGTTTGTTTAACTCTGTTATATAATATAGTACTTGAACTATATATTTTATCAGAAGGTCCTACTTCTTTTAAGTCTCTTGGAGCTTTATTAATATTATCATTAAATAGAGCTATTTGAGAAATAGACTCTGTATTAGAATAAGTTATTGGTGTTTCATATTCTTCAAAATCAAAATTACCACTAACGCTACCTGCTGTATATATATTGTAGTAATCTTGTTCTTGTTGTTTTACAACTAACTTGTAAGTATACCAACCTAATGGGTTAGTGTCTGAATTCCAAACGCCAACATAGTCTGTTGTTTTTTCTGAAGGTATTAACTCGTCAAATTCAACTTTTAAAGAATCACCACCCCATGTTAAAGGATCTGTGCCTCCGTTGCTGTAATTACTAAAAAAACTAGAATTAAAAGTTAATTCATTGTTACTTAAAATAACATTAGAAGCTCTACCATACCTATCTTGAAGAACTATGCCCACTTGGTATGATCTGTTTTGTTTTAAATTATGATTTATTAATTCTTTTTTAACACTTGGAGAGTTTGTACCTTTGTTTACTTTAGAAACTGAATACCTTAAAGAATCAGGTGTTGTTTTATTTTGTAAAAAATTACCATAAATAATTCTATTGCCAACAACCTCTTGAGTAGCGGCCCTTAATGGTATTATGTCGCTTACTCTTACTATTTCTTTTTCTGGAAGCACTTTAGTAGGTTTCTCAGAAGAATATTTATAAATTATAGTATTAGACAACGTTATATTTAACTCTCCTCCAGAGCCACTAGGTGTAGCAGGGGCAACAGCAAGTGGTGGAACAGTTAAAACGTCACTAGCTAAATAACCTTCACCAGAAGTCGTTATAACTGCAGAAGTTAACCTTCCGGCTCCGTTAACAATTATAGTCGCTTTAGCACCGATACCACTTCCACCTCCCAAAGAGACATTGTTAAATGTTCCTACACCATAATTATTCCCAACTGACTTTATTGATAAACTTTCAACAGAACCTGTTATATCTTTAATTTTTAAATCTTTTATAACTTTTAAACTCTGTTCATCAGACGCTTTGTAAATCAGTTGTATTTCACTCACTTTTAATTTTTCCTCTATTACGTCAGGTGAATGCGGTAATTCAATTACCAATCCAGCTGTTGTTACTTGATTTTCCATAAATTCAACAATGCTGGATTGTTTAGCTTCATCACTGTCTATACCTACAAAATAACCATATTGCTTAGGAACAAAAGCATGTTGAGAAAAAGGAGCAGTTAACGAATAGTCATTTTCGTCATATTTAAATCTATAGCTAAATCTAACAAACTTATTTTCTAATAAGTTTTTATCACCAGCAAAACTAGAATTATAATTAGGGTTTCTTAACTGAAACAGAAAAGTACCATCTAGCCATCCTAAAGTTGTTGTTATATCGTTAATGTCTGCTCCAGATATTGACTTTATATATATAAAATCTCCGCTAGAATCAGCAACTATACTTTTAACAATAGCTTCACCTTTGTTAGGTTCTCTAGCGCTTGTTATCCTTATGTCGTACGATGCTGCTCCAGTTGGTAAATGATCTGTTAATCTACCTGCGGAGTTACCAAAAAGTAAAACATCATCAATTGGAGCACCTGCGTTTCTATCATATATTTGTCCTGGTAATCCAAAAAAAGGAGCTAACCATTCATCTTTTTCATTTATTAAAGTAGACTCATCAGTTCCAAAAACATTTTTTAAAAAACCTATAGGGCTAAAAGGAGCATACTTAGCTACGGAAATATTGTCTTCTGAGTTGTAGTAGCTTGAATTATTTATAGCTTTTTCAACGTTTATTTTTCTTGGTTGATTTCTATTGTCTGTCCAAAATAATAAATTTTCTAATAAATTAACACCTAATATAGGGTGTGTTTTAGAGAAATTTAAAAAAGTACCGGTTAATAATGTTTTGAAAACAATATTTTCAACATCAAATGTATTTTCAAAGCTAGGTATTTGACAATAACATATATAGTGATCGGCTCCATTTATAGTGCTTGTTATACCACTTAAAGTTATAGTTTTGCTAGGAGATGAGTAGTTTCTTAAAGAATCTATAGAGGAATCCGAAAAATTAGTTATAAAAAAATAAATTCTACTATTTAAAACGTCAGCGTAGTAACCTATTATTTCTAAATTATCACCTGTTAAATTAAAATCAGTAACCTTTATATTTCCTTTTATATTCTCTAAAGCACCAACATCTGAACCTTCAGAGGTACTTACGCTTATATTCTTACCTTCTCTATATTCACCATTTGGTATAAGTCTAGAGTCTAAATCTTTATTCATTTTAGACCCTACAAAAGTATTTTTAATTTCCGGCATATTTAATGTTTAATCCATTTAGATTTGTTTCTAAACACTTGAGATATCTCTTCTATCTTTATATTGCTTAAACGTATTTTAGCGTTTCTAAGAGCGCTAGATCGGTCTCTCTTAAATCTATTTACTATATATTCTGGAATACCTGCTCTACCTGATAGTATAGAATAAGCTATATGCATGTACATTGCTTGCTCTGCCATTTTAGGTAGTTTCATATCTAAGTCTATAGATAAACCATCAGATATGTATTCTAGTATAATTAATTTACCTGCTAAATCACTTGAGAAAGAAAAAGTACCGGTTCTCTCGTTTATAGTAAACTTACCGTTTACTTGAGCTTCTTCAGGTTGTAGTCCATATCTTTGACCAATTAAACCTTCGTTAAAAGGATATCTATAATCATCTGGTCTTAAATCGTTTTCACTTCCTTGAGCAGCCCATCTAGTTTCAGTTTTTGATTGTTCTGCTAAATTGTTTTCACCTTGAGCATCTTGAGTTAGTATACCATCATCATCTTGGATAGGTAGTTCTGTTGGGTTAGAAGTTACTCTAGTTGGATAAATAATATGCTTAGCTCCAGCATCATCTATCCATGAACACTTAACATAGTTAACATAGTCTTGTGGTATAACTATAGATAAACTAGGTGGTATAGTTAATTCTTGTGATTTAATACTTTTTAATGCATCGTAGCTAAACTCTTGTAAACCTCTTTTAGCGTGAAACATTATATCAGTTCTTTTAGCAGATGGTATTAATTTACCAGCTCCTACGTAAGCTACAATAAAGTTATTTATAACGTCATCTAACTTTATATACTCATAGCTGCCATAGTTGTTATCTATAGCAAATTGTAATAATTTTATTTCTAAAATATCTGAAGCTATTAACGCTGTGCCTAAAGTTATAACATTACCAGAAGCTGTATACTCTGATGTAGCAGTACCATAATCTAACTTAGTACCATTTTTTAATACTTTAAAGTTAGTGTTAGAAACTCCAGCTAGAGCCACAATTAAATCAGTGTCACCTGTCCAGGTGAAACTAGCTCCTGTAACACCTGTAAACAACTGTTGGCCAGAGTAATATTGAGCGTTAGTTTCTGTTAATAGTCCCATTTATTATGATTTTTCGTTTACTTCTTCTTGTTGTACTTTTTGTGCGGCTATCTGTATTATTTGCGGATCTCTTATAACCACACCAGCATATAGTAAAATTCTTAACACTAACTCTGTTCTCTCTGAATTGTGTAATCCAAAATTTATATAACCTTGTTGTGACTGGCTAAAAAAGTTAGATTCTTCTAGTTCTACTTGAAAAGGCCCGCCAATTGGTGTTCCAAATGTGGAATCTGTAAAAGTAATAACATCTCCAACAGCATACGAAGAACCTTGACTAGTTACTAAAACACTAGAAACAACGCCACTAGAAACAACCACAGTAAATTCAGCACCAGATCCAGAACCTCCAGTGTAAGGAGCCTGTAGGTATGTTGCGTCAGTTGCGCCAGATGTATAGTTAGAAGTTATTTGCAACGTATTATCTATATTCAAAGCTGTTTTATCATAAACATAATCAGTAAATATATATTGATTTAAAGTGCCAATTCTATATCCCCATCTAATGTCAGTAGGTTTTTTTACATATTGCATTTTAACATGTAAAGGGTCAATTATTGTATCTGGATAAACTAAAGCCTTATTGTCTTCGTATAAATATATTGGGTAATTTTTTGTAGGTGCAGTCAAAGGAGCTTTTCTGATATTATATATTTCAGCTCTACCCACTCTTTGTATTTCTTTATATGTTGTGGTGTTTGGTTCATAAGTAATTGAACCTAGTCTATATAACTCAGAAGGAGTTGTAAAAGGATTTGTACCACCAATAGTTTTTTCAGCTATTGTTTGGTCATTTTCAGTTTTAAATTCTGCAATTTTTTCATCTGTAATAGCAACTCTATTAGAGTATTCCATATCAGACTGTGGCACACGTAGCTGTTGGTTCAAGTCTTCAAAGTAAGCCTCAAATATTTGTCTTTGGACTTGACTACCTATTCTATTAAACTCGTCAGGTGTCATATATCCACGCTGCTCGCTGTTTAGTATAAGTAATACCGTTTTATATACTGTATCTACGTTTATTGCCATTTTAATATTTTAAAAAGAGAGGTTACTTATGTAACCCCTCATAATTATAGTCACTTGTTATTTTAACTTTTTCTGTATAGATTTATAAACCTCTACACCTTCGTCAGTTTTAAACCACGCAGCTAAAGCTGAGTATGGGTTTTCATCAAAAGGAACGTTCATAAGTTTTCTACCATTACTAGCCCAAGTAAATGTTCTTTGATCTTGAGATAAACCTAGTATGTTAGATTCAACAGCTTTAATACCAAAGTTTCTTAATTCTACGTTTTCATCATTTGCTAACTCTATAAACAAACTAGGGTTTGATCTAGCAAATAACATTAAATCTCTTTTAAGTTCTTTAGAACTCATCTTAGATACGCTAGAACCTTGCTCTACTCTAAGTATTGCTTCTGCTTGATCAATATCCATAGTCATAGCAGCGTTTAATGCTTCTATTTCTGTTTCTAAATAATCAAGATCATCAGTTGCTTCTTGAACATCATCTTTTTCAGAATATAATTTATTTCTGTTAGGATGATATAGTGAAAGCATTTTCTGCAAAGCCACATCAGATTTAGGTACCATTAATACACCATCTTCAAAAACAATATGACCTAAAGTTGCAGATCCAATTTGTTCATCAACAAATGGACTTTTCATATTAGTTGCATATCTTAATTCTCTATTATAACCTTTTTTTTCGTCAAAATACATCAAAGGTTTTCTAGCAGAGTGTTTTGAATTAATTCTAAATGTTAATGGTGACTTGTCATTTAATAAATGATAAAACCTATCTTTAATTTCCCAAGTATCTTTTTTAATTTCTTTTGCTACAGCTTTAGCTGGAGCTTTTTTTTCTTTTGTTTCCATAATATAATATAATATAATAATTAAAAAAGACCCCGCCGAAGCGGGATCTTATTATTGTGTTTTAAATATATGTTTCAATAGTAGGAGCAGCGCTAGTTACATTAGCGTCTGTACCCGTGTAATTAGCATCTGTTAATACACCACCAAAATCAACCTCAACTGGCTCCATTTGCGAAGCAGCTTTGATGATTGCAGTGTTAACAGCATCTTGCATAATTTTAGCGCAAGTGGTAGTAGCAGCAACACCTGTAGCAGGTCCTACTATTACTTTGCTAGCTAGTAATTTCCCTGTAGAATCTACAGTTCCTTGAACTATCTCAACAAATGGAGCAGCTCCATCGTTTGTAGTACCACCACCTGATTCAGCAGCACCTTCAGTACCTTTTACGTGAATTATGTTGTCAGCTGGAATTAAATCAACAGATCCACCAGCTTTTCTTAATTTTAAATATCCCATTTTCTTTATCTTTAAAATGTTAATAATTATATAGTAGATTTAAATAACACGAAGTTATTTGCACCTTGTACACAAAGACATCTTTCAGATAAGAAATGTACTTGCATTGCATCTAAAGAAGAAGTATAAGCTCCGCCTACTGAACCAGTAACCCAAGACTTCATTCTTCTATCATCTGCTTCAGAA
>Ga0181390_1000259_pt1 | contig 23166 bp, 34 predicted proteins | sample 13SPOviralmetaG_FD_130085 | JGI IMG/M metagenome (GOLD analysis project Ga0181390, IMG submission 130085) | Marine viral communities from the oligotrophic San Pedro Time Series (SPOT) site, San Pedro Channel, CA, USA - 13 SPOT_SRF_2010-07-21 | ecosystem: Environmental > Aquatic > Marine > Strait...
GAAACCGATAGCGACTAATAGGTTGGGGCTTCGGCCCCACCTTTCTTTAAGGATTAAAAATGGCAGTAACAAGCACACCAGCAAACTCAGCTATAGATATTTGTGCAAGAGCTTTAATCCTGATTGGTGCTGAACCTATTACTTCTTTTGATGATGGAAACAATGAGGCTCTTGTAGCCTCTAATGTTTATGAAGACATAGCTAGAGCTACTTTAACAAGTACACGTTGGAGATTTGCTACCAATCAAGCTATTTTAAATAGACTTACAGATGCACCTACTGGAAGATATGATGCAGCCTATCAGTTACCTGATGGATGGTTAATGACTCATGCTGTTACTGTAAATGATGTTCCCGTAGAATATCAAACTTATGGTGACAAAATATTTGCTAACGAAGATGCAAACTCAGTAGTTATACTTGATTATACTTATCGCGCAGAAGAAACAGATTTTCCTTCTTATTTTACTGTTGCTTTACAATTTGAGTTAGCAAGAGTGTTTGCGTTTAGTATTGCAAGAGATTCTCAGTTATCTACTTTGATGGGTCAACAAGCTCAAATTTCTATGATGAAAGCTAGAACAACAGACTCTCAACAACAAACAACAAGAAAACTTAATACATCAAGATTTATTGCACAAAGGCGAAGCTAAATGCAAAAGGTTCGCGTTCCATTAAGTAACTTCAAATACGGTGAAGTAAGCCCCTCTTTGTATTCAAGAACAGATACAGAGTTATACAATCAATCAGCGCAACGAGTAGAAAACTTTTTTCTTCGAGCAGAGGGTGGTGTAATAAAGCGACCAGCTTTGGAGCATATATATAAGTTTGCTGATATAACTGTTGATGGTACTAAAGTTCAACAAGCTAGACTTTTGCCATTTATATTTTCTGATGATGAACAATATATAGTTTCTCTTGAGCATCAAAAGATAAGAGTATTTTTAATTAATCCTACTACTGGTGTTGTTGCTTTAACAGCTACACTTACTCAGGATGTAAATAGTCAAACATTAAAGTTTGATCATGACTTCTTACATGAGTATACATTTGCTCAAGCTGGCGATGTTATGTTTATTTGCCATCCTACATTTATGCCTCAACAATTAATACGAACAAGTTTATCTAGTTTTCAGGTTGAGCCTTTTGTATTTGATCAAAAGTCTGACAATAAACAAATATACCAACCGTATTTTAATTTCCAGAAATCAGGAGTTACACTTGATGTTTCTGCTACTTCTGGATCAGGAGTAACTTTAACAACTGGTTCTGCGTATTGGGATACATCTAGTCCATCAAAGCATATTGGAACAACAGTAAGGTACAATGGTGCAGAGATTGAAATAACTGGAGTAACAAACTCAACAGTAGCAACGGGAGATATACTCGATACGCTTACTGTAAGTTTAGATGTAGCACCATTTAGAACAACAGAAAGCTCTGCTGATGTTGAGGTAACTATGGTAAATCATGGTTTAAGTGTTGGCGATTCTATTGTTATAGCTGGTGCAGCTTCAGTTGGTAATATTTCTAATAGTAATTTAAATGGAACACGTTCTGTAGCTTCTATTGTAGATGATAATCGTTTTGTTTTTACTGCTGGTGGCAGTGCAAATGCTTCTGAAGATGGTGGTGGTACTCCAAAAATTCAAAGTCATGCACCTATTACTACTTGGGATGAACAGTCTTTTTCTTCTCTTCGAGGTTTTCCTGCTGCTGTTACATTCCATGAAAACAGATTAGTCTTTGCTGGTACTGTTGCTCAACCAGACGCAATTTTTATGAGCAAGAGTGGTAAATATTATAACTTTGATGTTGGTACTGCTGCTGATAATGATTCAATACAAGTAACTGCAAGTATTGGTGAGATAAATCAAATACGTCATGTAGTATCTAATAGGGATCTTCAGGTGTTTACTGCATCTTCTGAAATGTATTTACCTGCATTTCAAAACCAGCCTGTGACTCCAACTAATGTTCAAGTTCGAAGACAAACATCTTTTGGGTGTGGATTTGAAAGACCTGTTGTATTTGATGGAGCAACTGTTTTTACTCAAAAAGGTGGAGCTATTATAAGAGAGTTCTTATTTAGCGATGGCGAAGCTGCTTATGTTGCTAGTCCTATATCTACTGTTTCTTCGCATTTAATTAAAACTCCTATTGAGCAAAATGTTTTTAATGGCGCTTTAAATAGATCGGAAAGTTATTTATTTATTACAAATGCTGATGGAACAATAGCTGTATTTAATTCTAATCGTGCTGAAAAAAGAGCAGGGTGGACTGAGTTTACCTGTGCTGGAACATTTGTTTCTACTTGTACTATTGATGATCGAGTGTTTGCTAATGTTGTTTTTAATCTTGGTGATGGAACAGAGAAGCATGTTCTTTGTGAATTTGTAGCTACTAAGAATACAGATATGTCTACTGTGTTTACTGGAACGGCTGGTGTGTTTGATGTGTCAGCAGATTTTAACAATGGTGCAGTTGTAGAAGTAGTAAATGGTAACAATTACATTGGGCAGTTTACTGTAGCTAGTGGGAATGTAGATGTATCTGCTGTAGATGCTACACTTACTTCTGCTGAAATAGGTTTTGATTTTGATGTTACGTTAACAACTAATCCTATTGATGCTCCAATAGCAGGTGGCCCTTTAACTGGTATTCCTAGAGGAGTTACTAGTGTTTTTGTAGATTTAAATAATACATTGTCTGTTAAGGTTAATGATACTAATTTAATAATTAGAAACGTTACAGATGATCTTTCTCTGCAACAGCAACCTTTTACTGGTAAACATGAGTTTAGATTGCTTGGGTATAGTGCAGATCCACAAGTAACAATAACACAGTCAGCCCCATTACCATTGCAGATTAATGGGTTAATAGCGGAGTTAGTATTTTAATGATACAGTTAGTAATGGGAGCAATATCTGGTTTTGCTTCTTTATCAGCAGGTAGAGCAGCAAGAGGTCAAGCAGAGCAACAAGCAGAAGCAATGGAGATAAAAGGCATTGCTGATGAGGCTCAAGCTATAAACAATATGGCAATTCGTATTAGTGAATATGAAAAAGCTTTTGATTCTAACGATGCTATTTTTTCTTTTCAAAGCGGTGGTGGTGAGAACATAGGCGTTTCTAAAGCTTTCTACGATGCTCAAGGATCTGAGCGTCAGGTATTAGTTAAAGACATTGCAACACTTAGTCAGGGTCTTGCTCTTGAGCGTGGACAAACAAAACTGGCTGGGCTGATAGAAATTGAACGTGGCAAGCAAGCACAAAAAGCAGCTATGTTTGATGCATTAGGTTCGTTTGTTGGCGGTTATGCAAAATCTAAATATTATAAAGCATAGGTAAATAATCATGGCTATTGAGCGTCAAAAATTACAAGCAAGTCTACCAAGAATAGCCGTGGTTAATGTTAATACTGGCGTTGAGCAAACTTACAAAACAATTGCAAGAACTTCTGAAAGAATAGCAAATGACTTTGCTCCTTTTGCTCAGAAGAGGGCTGAAGACGCTGGTATAAATACAGCCAAAGCTATTGCTAAACAAAACTTTATAGACTTCGATAACACAGGATCTCCAAATGTTGGTGATGAAAACTACAATCCAAACTTTGGAAAGCCAAAAGCATTTGCTGTTCCGAAAGACTTTGGGTTAGTTGCTCGAAGTGCATATGAAAGAGTTATTGAGCGTAGGTTCGAAGAGTCTATGCAAGAAGAGCTTGAGTTAAAAGCTATAGAGCTATCAAGTGATTCTAAAAATTCTGCTGAGTATAATCAAAGATTTACTAACTATCTTGAAGCAATGGATAAAGCTGCTAGTGGTAGGTTTGGTGAGTATATACAGAATACTGGCACTGCAATACTTCGAAATAGTTTATTAAAACTACAAATTAAAGAACAAGAAGCTGCTGTTAAATATGCAAAAAAACAATCTAAAGAAAACGTATTTTTTGCTTTAAGAAAATTATCTAACTCCGTTGCAATGGCTGATGATCCAGAGTCAGTAAATGAAATAATGACTCTTTCTAGAAATGTTACTGTAGCAATTGAAGAAGACTTTGCATTAAATCAAGATAAAATAGAATATGTAAAAAATTTAGATCAGATTGCTTTTGCTAAAGCTGGTGCTTTAACTAATTTACTTTCTACTTCAACAGCTAATTTACCTGAGTCTGAACGTCTTAGAATAGCAGGAGCATTTACAAATCCTGCTTTAATAAAAACTATTGATAACAAAGTAACCAGACAATCTATTAGAAAAATTATAGAAACAAGTAATGGAATGAATTTAGATAAATTATCTGAATCATTCACAAAACAAGTTGATGCTGTAGATCAAATACAAAAAGCTGAAGATACTGAATACTTTAGTAACAATGAAGATGAGTTTAATAGAATTATTACTAATGCTCCATTTGGTCATTTAGTTGGGAAAATGACTATTGAACTAGATAAAGCACCAGAAGAATCAAAGGAAGAAGTAGAACAATTATTTGCCAATGCTATTGGTAATGAATTTATTTCTCAGCTTACATCTTTAGAATCAGTTCAAAAATTAAAACCTAAAGAATTAGAAATTGTATTAAATCAAATCCAAACAATTACTAATATGCAGGGTAAAAGCACAGACCCAAATGTTGCTTTAGAGTTAGATAAAATAAAACAAGTTGGTGTTAAAAAACTTGTTTCTGAATTAATTAATGCAGAAGAAACAGCACAAAAAGATGCTCTTGATAAACTTGGCACTGTAATTAATCCAAAAGCAAAAGCAGATAAACTTATACAAGAAGAAGCTCAAAGAGAAATAGATGAACAAAATGCTGGTTATCAAGCTGATGCAATAAAAAGATTTGATGAATTAGAAGCTCTTTATAATGATGCAAAAGGACAAAAGAATGATCAAGCAATGATTGAATTGTTTGAAAAGTTTTTTTCAGAAACAAATGAAGAGGGAATACCTTACTATACATATTTAGAAGGTGAAGATAGTTCTGCTTTTACTAAGATGACAGTAACTTATCAACAAGTTGCTAATAGAATAAAAACTGAAAAAGGAACAACGGCTATTACAAAAGCAGAGCAAGAAAATATTAATAATTTATTTTCAAAGTTACGCAACGCTGATGGTATTAGCCAAGCAAATGATATTAAAATTAAATTAAACGACACTTTAAATAATCTCCGTGGCAAACATTCAAATGACTACATTTCTAGCAAACGAAAAGAAGTTGATACAGAATTTTTCAAGTATGTTAAAGATGATGAAGCTGCAAAAGATCTAAACTTTAAAAATCAAGCAATAGTTATTACAAAAGATATTAGAAAACTCCAAGAACTTGGAGAGGTAATATCTGAAGATCAGGTAAATAAAGCATTACAAGATGTTACAAACTTTTTAAGTCAAGATTCAAAAGGTTTAGATAAAGCAAGTGAACTTGAATTTCATAATAAAATAAAAAATGATTATGCACTTTCGATTATTCAACCTTTAATAAGTACACTTGAAGAAGAAACAGGTGGTAACGGTATTCCTCCTGCACTTCTTAGAGACGCTATTGGTATAGCAATTTCAAAAGATAAAAGTAGATTTGATGAATTTGTAAAAGATTTAGATAAAAAATCTGCATTATATTTAATGGCTAAAGGTTTGTTCGATGCTTCTAAAATTACCACAGCTAGATCAGAAATAAGAACACAGATTGGTAAATTATCAGATCACAATACTACTCAATTTAATGATTATGTAAAAGGAATAGAAACTAGTAATGCTTTAGATTCTGTTACGCGACTTAGAAGTGAAGCTGAACTTGGAAATATAAGATTATATGAAGATATAGAATATACAAAATTAGCAGGTTTACCTCAAGGTTCTGTTATAAATTACAACAATCAAAAATTATTTATGAAACCAAGCGGAGAACTTACTGCACTGGGTCAAAGAATATTTGATGATTTACAAAAAGGACTAAGAGTTCCTAATCTTATTGCTGCATTAGAACTGGGTGCTTCAGCAGGTGTTGAAGATGGTTCTTTTTTGTTTTCTATATTTTCTCAAGGAATGAATCAGCAACCAAATGGAACAAATAATAATGTTTGGGTGCAAGGTGGTAACAGTCAATTAAGTCCAGATTCAGTAGCAAAATGGGCATCTGCTGAACTTTCATATAAAGCAGGTTTGTATAGCACTCCTTCTGAAGCTTTAAGAGAATACATTGCTTCTGATCAGCAAGTAGGAGAAGGGGGTATTCAAAAATATCTTAAAGATAGATTGGATATGGACTTAGGAAAATGGATTGCTGAAACCTATCCAGATGCAGATGGTCAGGCTAGTAAAATTTTACAACACGCATCTTTTGCTTTGGGTCGTAATATAAAAGACGGAAGCGAACTTAAAAAAATATTAGATGGATTTATTGGGGCAACTTTTGGTTACGATGATAAAGTTTTAGGTGATCTTGTTGACACTATGACTGGTTATTTTGAAATACGTAATCCATTTGGTTCGCGTGGCGCTCCTTTAGTAAAAGGGGCAAGAGGTAGATATATTGATAAATCTGCTCAAGATAAAATGGACATTGCTACTTCACAATTAATTTTTGAAAACATTTCTAAGTTAAGAAGAGCAGAAAAATTTACAACAGATGGTCCTTCTATGTTTACTCAAATGTTACCAGCTACTCCTTTAGGTTTAGCTGCTGAAGCTGCAATGCCTCAGTTTTTATTTGGTGATCCATTTGTTGGTAAAGTAGTGGATGATACTGGGCAAATATATTATCACAAAATTGATTTTAAATATCGAGAATCAACAGATCAATCTGGCGTGTATTATATAATGCTGCCAACTGTAGGTGGTAGTGGGTATGAAAAACTTATGACACCTGAAGGTATTCCTGTTTTAATAGATGCTTTTGAATATGAAGATAAGCCTACATCCCATCCTAACATACTTTTTTATACAAGAGATTTTTCAAGAGCATTATCTTTAGATCCTAATGGTGGTAAATTTATACAATTTAAAGGTCTTCAACCAATAGCTGGTGATGAAGAAAGAATATTAAATCAAGATTTAATTAATAATGCACCCGAATCAAGCGTTCCTCTTCTTAGAGCAGAACAAGCATTAATGTTTATGCGTTTTCCTGAAATGTTAGCTAATCCTATGAACAGGCAAATTTTTACAAAGCTTGTTGAAGAAAGGGTTATCAGACCAGAAGATGTAAATTTCTTTATTCCATTTTTAGAACAGTATAACGAATGACAGAAATAAAATTAACACCAAGTTTTCCAACATTCCCAAAGAAAACATTTCCTTTAGTTGAGGCTGAACCTTCTTTAGCAGGAACTTTTAAGGCTAATACTCAAAAACTATTTGGTAATGCTATTGAGGGAAATAAATTTTATTGGGGTGATGCTCCTAAAAGAAATCTAGCATTTGATTTAAATAAATATTTTGAAAAACATAATATTAATCCAGATTCTCGACAGGGAAAATACATATCCAACTATGCATTTAATTTAGAAGAAGCTGATAATGCTCGTGAATTTAGTATTGAAATGGATCAAGTTCAAAGACAACTAGAAGCAGCAGGTTTTGTGAAAAGTGTATTAGCTGATCCAGTTTTAATTGCAGAGCTTGTTGCTATTGGTGGATCTTATTCTGTTCTTAAAGCAATAGGAAAAAAACAAGCATCTAAATATTTTGGTGATGCATTTTTAGATCCTGAAGATCTTGCAATATTAAAGCGTAGAAATACTGGGCGAACTTACCGTCAAAGCTGGATGGAGCAAGAAAAGAAGTTTGATGTTCTAGAAGAGTTTGATGATATTGATACACCTGCAAAATTAAACACCGCAACTAAAGCTGTCGATGCACAATTAAAAGAAACAATGGCTAGAAAAGGTTTTAGAATTGCTAATGCTGAAGCTGCTTTCTTTGAAGGTACTTACAATGCGTTTACTTTGGCAAACGATTTAACTGGTGATAAAGAAGCTGATCAAGCTATTCGTGATGCATTGTTGAGACAAACTACAGCGCAAGGTATTTCTAGTGTTTTAGGTTATGGCATTGGAAGACGTATTGATTACAATCAAAAAAGACAAATGGAATCTGTTAGGAAATCATTCGAAGAATCTATGAAAGGCTTTGATGATTTAAGTAAAGGTGTAAACGCTAGACCTCCAGAAAAAGTAGTAACAACTGTAGCTTTACCTAAAGTAAAAAGCGAAGATCTTTTGTTTGAAGGTGAATGGTGGACTAATTCTATATTCTATCGAGCATTACCAACACCAGTAAAAGCCGTAATGGGTAAAGGAAGTTTAGCTACAAAAAATGTTAAACTTAGATTTATGAGATTGGTTAATGATGGCGGTGTTATGTTTAAACTCGGCCAGTTAGACAAAAACTTTGGTACTTCTGTGTTTCAAGAGTCAGGTTCTTTATCTGGTAAATGGGGCAATACTTATAATAGAATACATGAGCTTTGGGGTGAGGTTTCTCCATCAGGCAATTATGAAATTGCTGACATGCAAATTAGTAATACAATTGCTAAAATACAAAAGCTTCGAGGTAGAGAAAACTTAACCTTTGAGGACTTTGGTGAGCATATTACTGATATTTATATACACAACAAAACTCCAACTACTGATGTTGAAAAGAAAGCGGTTCAAATATTCAGAGAGTTTTGGGAAGAATGGGATACAATGCTTAATGATGTAGGTCTACTTGGTGGAACTAATTCATTAATTACAAGAAAAGCAAGCACTGAAGGTAGAGTTGGTGAGTTAGAAAACACCTTCAATGATATTTTAGATTCAAACAGAAACTTTTTAGAAACAAGAATTAGTGACAAAACAGCAATATTAGAACCTCTTGAGGCAACATTTAAAAAAAGAGGTCTTACGGGCAAACAATTAACATTAAGAAATAATTTAAAATCAGAACTAGATGAGCTTTCTACAGCATTGGAAGCATCTTATAGGATAAATGACATACCTACTTCTGTAAAATATTTAGATAATCTTAGATTAAGCGGCAAACAGAAAAAAGCTCTTACAAACATTAGTAATCACATTGATGAAATGAAAGATAGGATTAATAATCTTAATGCTTATCTTGATGGCACTGCTGTTGATAAAGGTTTAAGAGAAAACTTCTTTCCAAGATATTTAGATAAAGTAAAAATACTAGCTAATCGTGCTGAGTTCGAACAAAGACTAGTAGAAGAGTTTACAAAAAAACCAACTGTTTGGGGTTGGGACCCTAAAACAAAAAGGTATGTTGAAACATTATTAGATACAAGTGAAGAGGCTGTCAGAAGAAGAGCATCGAGAACAGTAGATAATATCCTAGATGTAATAGATGACGAAGGTTTTAATGATGGCTACTTTGGAATGGGTAGATCAAAACATTTGATGCACAGAACTTTAAATATACCTAACTCTGCTATTTCTGATTTTATGGTTACAGATCTTAAGCAGGTTATGATTGCTTATAGTGAAAAGATGGCTCCTAAGTATGCGTTTGCTAAAGCTTTTAGAACTGAGAACGGTTTACCTGCAACAATAGATGATATTATTTTTACCAATACAAAAGAAATGCGTGGTGACGGTGTACCTCAACGTGAAATCGATAGAATAAATAAAGAATTTGTAGGTACATATAATAGAATAGTAGGTAGAGTTCATACAAAACCAGACACATTAACAACAGATATTGCTACATGGTTACAGAAAGCAACTCAGTGGACATATCTTGGTGGTGCTGGAATAGCTGCTATAGCTGATTTTGCTAATGTATTTTTAGATCATGAAATGAGAACTTTGTTTAAAGGTATTGTTTCATTAGCTGGTGATAATTCACTTAAAGTTTCAAAGAAAGAACTACAAAAAGCAGGTGATGGTTTTGAATTGATTGGTGGCAGCTATCACATGAAGTTTATGGAGAGTTTAAGTAGCAATCCATTTCGCACAGGTGTAGTTGATAGAATTGATAATGCTTTTTATAAGTTTAACTTGCTTGGTCAAATGACTTTATTAGCAAAAAACTTTGAGGGTATGTTTAGAACCCACACTATTATTGATATGACGAACAAAATAGCTAAAGGTGATAAGCTTACTAAATTTGAAAGTCAGTTTTTATCTAGGTATAATATCAATAAAAAGATGGCAAAACGTATTGCAGCACAACCAACACAAGAAACTAAAAATGGTTTTATATTAGCTAATACAGATGCATGGACAGACCAAGGTGCATTAGAAGCTTTTCAAAATGCTTTACGTTCTGGTGTAATGAACAGAATTATTATGGGTACACCTGCTGATAAACCATTAGCAATGTCAGGCAAAACTTATTTGCCAATGAGCCTAGCTAAATCTTTTGGACTAAAAGAAGACAAGTTAGTAAGGGGATATGCAGAGTTAGAACATCCTTTCTTAGCATTACCATTTACATTTTATACATATACTGTTGGTGCGTTGAATAAAGTTACAACTAACTATGCTCAAGGCGCTGTTCGAGGAACCAACATGGCGTTTCATTCTGCGATAGCTATGTTTTTTGGGTACAATATTGTTAAGTTTCGAACCCCAGAGTTTGCATGGAACGAAATGGATATAGAAGATAAGATGCTTAGAGCGTTTGATTTTTCAGGTTTAGCTGCATTTCATAGTGACATGTTTTACAGATCATTGGAAATGGGTATGGCTTTTGATATAGAAAATCCAACTCCATTTGAACCAAAGTTTAAAGAAGATCCAGATGCAATGGGTGGTGTTGTATCTATATTCGGCGCTCCTGCTGATTATAGTTATGGTTTTATTAAAGTGCTTCAGGACTTTGCCAGAGGAGAATATGGTGAAGGAACAGAGCAAGCAGTTAAACAAATACCGTTTATTTTTAATCTATTTCTTAAACCTCACACTAATAAACTTAAGAACGCTCTTGGTAATTTTGCAGAGGAATATGAATAATTGTGCGTTGAGATTATAAAATCTAACTGTTATGGCAAACAAAAGGATATTTTATGACTATTACTATCGGAGATAACGATCCTCGTATATCGTATGCAGTAGCAGAAGGTGCTACTCAAACAGCTTTTACTGTTCCTTTTGAGTTTTTTGATAATGCAGATCTAAATTTTTATGTTGACGGTACATTAAAAACATTAACAACACATTACACTGTAACTGGTGGTGATGGTTCTACTGGCACAATAGCAACTACATCTGGTAATAGTGTTGTGGGCGCATCAGGTGGTTCTACAGTAGTTATTACAAGATCAATAGCACAAGAAAGAACAACTGATTTTCCAACATCTGGACCATTTAATATATCTTCATTAAATACAGAGCTTGATAGATTTATTGCTATAGCAGCAGATATTCAGGACTCTGTTGATCGCTCATTAAAGTTAGTTGATTTTGACAATCAAGTTGACACTCAAATACCATTACTTGCTACTCGAAAAGGCACTGTTCTTGGTTTTAATGCTACAACAGGAGCAGCAGAAGCTGGTCCAAATATTTCTGATGTACAAAGTTTAGCAGCAGTAACAGCTGATATTGCTGCATTAGCTGATATTGAAGATGGTACAGTAGCTACTGACGCAATATCAGGATTGGCTGCAATCAAAACAAATGTAACTACTGTTTCTGGTATTTCATCTAATGTAACAACAGTCGCTAGTATTTCATCCGATGTTACATCTGTTGCTGCTGATGCTTCAGACATTGGAACGGTTGCAGGATCAATTTCAAATGTAAATACCGTTGCTGCTGCTAATAGTAATATAACTTCACTTGCTGGAATAAGCTCTGATATTACAGCCGTTGCTGCTGATGCAACGGATATTGGTCTTGTGGGTGGAAGTATAGCAAATGTTAATTTAGTAGCATCAAGTTTAAACTCAGGCGCATTAACTGCTGTAAATGATTATGGATCTGTTGCTAATGCAACTGTTACAACTACCGATTATGGGAGCGTATAAATGGCTATTCAGGTACAATTAAGACGAGGCACAGCAACGCAGAACAATGCGTTTACTGGTGCAATAGGTGAGGTCAGTTTTGACACAACAAACAATCAGCTTAGAGTTCATGATGGATCGACTGCTGGTGGTTTTAAAATAGGAACAGGAAACTTTCCAACTGGAACAAATAACGTTGCCTTAGGAAATACAGCACTTGATAGTCTTGATGCAAGCAGTCCAGGCGGTAACAATACAGCCGTTGGGCATGATGCACTGACAGCAAATTCAACAGCTAGTTTTAACACTGCCATAGGTGTAAGTTCAGGATCGTTAATAACGACAGGACAAAAAAATACTATTGTTGGTTCATTTGATGGTAATGAAAGTGGCTTAGATATTAGAACGTCTAGCAATTACATTGTGCTATCAGATGGCGATGGTAATCCCCGACTGATTATTGATGACAATGGCAATGTTGATATTGGTCATGAAACAACAGAATTAAAATTAAAGAATACAACTCATGAAGATACGGAGGGAGGTCGTGAATCAAAACTCACATTCCAAGGTGAGCAATCTGGCGGTGAGGTAAGTGTATTAGCTGAAATAGAAGTTAGCCATCATGGAACCGCAGATGACCAAAAAGGGAAAATTCAAATAAAAGTTAATGATGGCAATGATGGTACAAGCCCAACGTTAAGCACACAAATAGGTAGCGATGGTGGTGTACATATTACACCAGAATTGCAATCGCCTTTAATAGTAGAAAACCCAGCTTCAGCTAGCCAAGGTGCTTACATTAAAATAAGAGATGGAAACTCAACTGCTGGTCAGTATACTTGGTTAGGACGTTCTACTAACAGTACTTATATCTACGCTAATAATAATGATTTAGGGATGCAGATTACTGGTGGTTCTTCTGGTGCTGGTATTGTTACAATGCCTAATCAACCATCTTTTTTAGCACAACTAGGTAGCCTTCAGCAAAATCTCGCAATTAATGGTATTCGCACAATACTTTTTGACACAGAGAGATTTGATGTTGGTGGCAACTATGCAAGCAACACTTTTACAGCACCAGTAACAGGTAAGTATCAGTTAAATGTCGAGTTGCGCTTGGATAATGTAGACACTGCTGCAACTTATCTTCACTTGTATCTTATAACAAGCAATAGAACTTACTTTACAATAATGGATCCAAATTTTTCAAGTGATCTTGCTTATCATTCAATTTCAACATCAGTTTTGGCAGACATGGATGCAAATGATACTGCGTATGTAGGTCTTTATGTAGCTAATGGAGCTGCACAAACAGATGTAAACCAAGATAGCAATTTTAGCGGTATTCTTGTAGGATAATAATGGGCGAAATAACTCTGTCATAAAGGAGACAAAACGATGGCAACAATAACACTTACAGTAGAAGTAACAGACACAGAACAAGCTATTTTGCTTAATGATCTAACAAACATTAATGATTGGCTACAAGCTGCAATGCTTGGAAAGAAAAACAACTCTTGGAAGCGTATGCAATCTGAGTGGACAACAAAGCTAATGAACGATGATAGTTTTACTGATCCTATTCCTAGCAATAAAGCTGACTTTGTAACGCTTGTAACAGCTAGAGATGATTACAAAACTAGAGTCGAAAGAGATGCAGCCAACTCACCAGAGTAAGCTGAATAGGTGATGTGTGGATCTGCCCAAGGTTAATATAGCGGTTGCCGCGAGCGCGGTGGTAGCAATTGTTTCAACTGTGGGCGGTGGTATCTGGTACGCTTCTTCTCAAGCTTCTGTTATTGAAGGGCTGACTTCTCAAGTAGAAATATTAACTATAGAAAATAACGCAACGGATCGCACTAATCTTATTAGGGATGTTCAAAAAAACTCAGATGATATTCAAGAGCTAATCGATATAGTGGCTGAGTTCTATGAAGATATGGAAGATGCTGACAATGAAATCTGGGCAGATATTGACATGATCAATGAGGATATGGGTGGCATGGCTAGTCATATGATGGAGATCATTAAGCTACAGTCTCGCATTGCAATCTTAGAAAAAACAGTAGAGTTCACTCGTAACGATGGGATGTAACGATGGACCCTATTACAATCCTTGCTGGTATAAAAACAGGATTAGCTGCTGGTAAAACAGTAGCTGGTTTGTCTAAACAGATTGGACAATTCTTTGACGCAACTGACCACGCTAAGAAAACGCTACAGAAAAAAGGTGTATCAAGCAAAAGTGCAAATGCTACGGCGTTGGATCGTTGGTCGAAACTCCGACAGGCTGCGGAAGCTGAAGAAGAACTCAAGGAATGGATCACTCAAACTTACGGACGTAGTAAATACCTAGAGTTATTAAAGATTCGTAGAGAAGTATTAGCAGAAAAGCGTGAGGCAGAGGCTCAGGCGAGGCGTGAGGCACAGGAACGTGCTGATCTTGCACTGACTGTTACCGCAATAGTTTTGCTTCTCACAGGCGCTGTTATTGGCTCTACTGTTTATTTGCATTATATGGGGTGGTTAGACATTTGGGACTATCTACCATGATTTATGTTTTGGTATTTTTACATTTTGTAAACACAGATCGTTTAAAATATTATCAGATACAAACATTTTCTGACAAAGAAGAATGTGAAATTGAAGCAAAGAAAGCAGAAATTATTGTAACTCACTCAAGTATGGCGGTAAAATGTCTTGAGATTAGTGGAAATTAAGTATGATAGGTTTGTTGTGTATACAGATGATGGCAAATTAGTTATACAAACAAGTGAAAGGCGAATAGCGAAAGGAGTTTGTGATGGTAAGATTAACAGCAAGCGCGATAGATCAACTAAAATTACTACCTAGACTGGCGTTTCTCTGCCAAATTATTTTAACTTGGAAAGTTTGTTTATGGTTTATGACCTTGCCCGATCCTACAACTCAACAGAGCGCATTCGTTTCGCTAGTTACTGCAATGCTTAGTGCATCGTTCGCATTGTGGTTAGGCAAGGAAGCTAAGACAGATAGGATTGCGGAATGATTGGTATACTTTCAAGCGTAACAAACTTAGCTACAACATTTATTGACAGCAAAGCAAAGGTCAAAGCTGCTGAAGCTGAGACTAAGATGAAGATTGCTACTGGTGAAATTAGCTGGGAACAAGCTGCTATTGAGGCCAGTTCTGACTCTTGGAAAGACGAAGCTTGGACGCTTTGCTTTATCGCAATTGTGCTAGGTAGCTTCGTGCCTTGGTTACAGCCGTACATGAAACAAGGTTTTGAAAATTTACAAGCTGCACCACAATGGTTTAGCTGGGCAATGTATGCTTCCATAGCTGCATCGTTTGGAATAAGAACAATGAAAGGTTTTAAGAAATGAGTTTTAAATTAAGTGAACGTAGTCTTGGTAGACTCGAAGGTGTTGACCCAAGCATGATAGCCTTAGTTAAATATGCTATAGGTATAACTGAAATTGATTTCGGAATCCCTCATCTTGGTGGGCTAAGAACACACGACCAACAGTTAGAACTTGTTAATAAGGGTGTAAGCCAAACGATGAAATCAAAACATCTTGAAGGTGTTGCTGTAGATGTAGTTGCTTACATTGGTCCAAGGGTATCTTGGGAATTAAATTTGTATGATGATATAGCTGATGCAATGAAGCAAGCTGCAAAAGATATTGGTATTAATATTAAGTGGGGAGCCGCATGGCATATCAACTCAATAGGTGATTACGATGGTACAATGGCTGATGCTATGAATGAGTACATCGATCTCCGTAGATCTCAAGGTAGACGTCCGTTTATCGATGCACCCCATTTTGAGTTAAGCGTTTAGAATATCTCTTAATACTTTGGCTGCTGATTTCATGCTTCTTCTTTCTTTTTTAGAATAGCCACCGTATTCGGTATCGCCATCATTAGCTGCCCAAGCATCATAGCCATGTAACAACATTATTATTTCATCTTCAGTAAGTTGTACTTTTTTCATTCTGGTCTCCTTTTTGGTCTGACACTTGCTGACACTATGTCACTTTCTAGGCAGAACATCTGAACGCCCTGCGCTAAATGATATAGATCATCTGCTGCATACTGTGCTTCATAACAGGTTTCATAGTTTTCAAACCATATCATGAACTCAGTCTCAGTATTTCTAAGCTGATAAACTAAAACTAGTGCTGTAAAAAAATCCATTAGGATCTTCTGCCTTGTTCTTTGACAGGCCAATGAATCGAATTGAGTTGTATAAATCTATTTAAGGTTTGCAGAGAAACACCCAGTTCCTTTGCCGTTTTGGTTTGAGTTACTCCAGAAGTAGCAAAGGCCTGAACTTGGTCAAGCCTTTCCTTTTTCTGTCTGTCTCGTAATTCATACCATGATTCAAAATGGTATTTCGTCATCGAGTTTATTGCCTCCTTTATTTTGTTTCTCACTGATAGAAAGGCTCATGTATTTGTTATCACCCTTCACTCTTTTCCAAGCAGCAATACGCATATCTTTGTCTGTAGCATAATCCTCAACTGGCCCTGAGTAATCAGGTCGTTGTTCATTATCACCTTTATCCTCTTCGAAGAGGACACCTACTTTTTGGTACACCTCAATAATTTTTTTATCTGATTTAGTTTTATCAGCAACAAGAACAATCTTTCTTTCATTGCCTTCAAGATTTACTTTACCTTGAAGTATCATCTTCATAGTTTCGAATGGTTTAAAAACTGCACCCGAATTTGTATTGTCATATTCTGCCATGCTTCTGGCTCCTTTTGTTAAGATTGGTGAGGGGTTCTTGGGAAACCTGCCCCTCGATCAGGTTGAGATAACGCAATGCGAGTTCCCAAGAATTAGTAATCATCCTCATCGTTGCTTTTAGTTGTATACTTATTGCCATCCATCTTGCCAAGGAAGACATCAGCATCACAACCAATATGTGAGATTGCTTTTGTTAGTCCATCAGTAATAGCCATCTTCGGTGCATCTTCAGCAGTCCGACCATTGGTGGCATTAAAGAACTTTCGGCAGCCAGTGAACGGACCAAACCTATGGTGGTTATCTGTATGCCATACAGTAACATGAGCCATTACAGCACTGTCACCATTACTAAAGTGAACAACCTCAGTAACATTATCCCATCCCCAGCCACAACCAACTGGCCCAAACTGTTCAGTCATCTTCATAACTTGATACTGTGGATCAATAGCTGAAAAAGATCTGGAACCAAATGATACTGGCTTTAGATACTTTGGATCAGTCGGGGCAAGCTTGTCCCATATTTTCATATTACTCATCTTTCTTACTCCTCTTTGAAATTCTGAGTGAACCGCGTTTATCGCGTCTGATTGTTAGGTAATCACAAAACACTTCACGTTCATTACTACCTACCATATTCTTGAGATCTTTCTTGGCGTTCTCAAATACTTTGTTTTGCTCAAGGCCATTGATGTATGTGATCGATGCATCAACAAATGCATTGTCCATACTGGCGTCTCGAACAACCATGTTATCAACAGGTATGTGATTGATACTGATATCTTCTGGCGTATCTATACCAACAGGTTCTTTGTCATTGATAACGTGCCACCAAAAGTCATTGATAAAGACCATCATCTTATTAAAGTAATCTATATCTCTATGAACAAATGAACTTTGCCACTTACTGTTACCAAATATTACAGACAAATGACATCCTACTGCACCAGATATGTGACAGTATAATTGTATCTGTGGCATGTATCGTTCGATCATATCATTCATATCATTAAATGGATTAGTATGTTTGGCTTCAATAATAGATGGTAAAGCATCTTTACTTGCAACTATACCATCAACAGTACCTACTAATGGTACAACACCAACAGTCTTTTTAAATTGTTTTTGCTGACTAGTTAATGGAACAAAACATCCAGTAGATTTCTCAAACCATTTGATATTGAAATTTTCTGTATGAGATCCAAGCTGCACAGCTATGTTGTCAGACAGATTTTCTGATTCTGCTCTGCCAGTTTTCACCAACCATAAATCGTACCACTTGAATTGCATGATGGTAGTTGCATCACTGCCACCAATAAACCCTTGTCTTTGCATAGTAAATCCTCCTAAGTTTACTTATCATTATCTGTTTATAGGTGCAAGGTATTTCTCAAAATCTTTATCAGATAATAAACCAGTTGATATAAGTTGTTGTCGATATGGTGAGTCGGGATTCAATAGGTAATCAGGAATTTCCTCACCATCAATAATTCTATTTATTATTATCATTGAGCTTCGATCATTTGTCGTGGTCGATGTTACCTTCGGAACTGTAATAGCTCTGGAGTATTCGTTCACTGCTTCCTTGGTTGCTGTTATGAAAGTCTTGATAGTCGGCCACGTCCGTCCGCTCTGTATGGCGCGAACGTGACCGTCTATCTTTCCCAAGGTTTGATCGAAGTCCACATCTTCAAACTGTGATGGGATATTTTTATTGATGTCTTTGACAATCAAATCCATTTCTTCACGCAGTGTTTCATCATCCATCGTTGCAGGTGGAGAATATCTTTTAAGTATCTTGACTAACCACGAGCCAACTTTGCGTGTGCGTTCTTCGTATTTCATTTCTTATCCTCGATTGCTTCTGGTTTCCATTGAAGAATATTTTTAAGACGATCTGTATTTGTACCTTCTTTCGGAGCAACGTCTTCGATCTCATCATCCCACCGTTCACCATTCAGCCATGTGGTAGGGTGAGGGATGAATTGTTTTTCTTTATCTTCCATAACTTTAATAAACTTATGAAGAGCAACCAGTATTACAGAAGCCTCTTCTTTCTCACAAGCTTTCTTAAATGCCAAGCGAGCATGACCTTTGCTAACTTTTCTTGGGTACAATTCCCAGAACTCATCAAAGGGTAGTGTCTCTGAGACACCCGAAGGATGTATATAATCTACTATATCTATAACCTTATTACCTTTGTGTGTCTGTGTGACACTAGTCTTCTTCATTTCAGTCTCCTTTACTATTGAGAATTGATACAGTGATGACCTTCCCTTGCCGCCACTGTGCCTGATTATGATTTTATTTTCTACCAACCAGTTAATAGATCGAATGACAGATGACCTGCTCATGCAGGACAGCTTAGTCATCCGCTCGATGCTTGGGTAACAGACACCGTATGAGTCTGTATGATCAGCTAAGATCAGTAAAATTATTTTGATGTGAGCATTTGGTACTTGCCAAGACATAACTTCATCAAGTAGAATACCATTATAACTCATGTGGTTTTTGCATAGTTATACTCCTCCTGTAATCTTTGCTGGTTACATATCGACACTGACCCCTAGGCTATCACACCTAGGGGTTTTTTTCAAAAAGATAATTCTTGTTGATCCTTACCCATCCAGTATTCTTTGATGCGTTTACCTGAATCTGTTGTGACCCACTGGCTTTCGATTGGGAATCCAGTTTCTTTTATATCACAGATTCTTCTTGGCAAAGACCAGCACCCAAACTTATCGAGCGCTACCATACCACTGATGGTATTACCTTCTTCAAGAAACTTCTTGATCATCTGACTTTGATTTGCGAACTCTTGCATTACTCTCTCCTAATAGTTGTGCAAACAATTCATCAGGTATGATGACTATCGTTTGCGGTTTGCCACTGCGCCTTTTGTAGAACGCAATGTCTCTGTTATCCAAGACCGTGAATGGACTTGGAAATCCTGACTTGTCTCTGTATTTAACTTCACCTACCAGATGTCGTCCGTCCAGTGTGAGGTGGATATCTCCTGACCATTCTCCTCCAAGCGATCCTGAGAGGGGGACTCTCTTTGCTTGGATGCCTTGGTCGTTGAGCCACTGGGTAATTTTTCTTTCATGGTAACTGCCTTTCGACTTATTTTTGTTTGCCATCTGTCATCCTCATAACAACTTATACATATGGTATGGTAAGTTGCTTTCTTTATTGACGCTAAAATTTGTACAAAATATTCTACTCTGTTACCACACGCATCACATTCATGGTGAGTTTTATTCAGAATCTTTCGAGCGGATTTCGATCTTACAGCCAAGTGCATCTAACCAGCACGTTAACATGAAACCAGATGGCACACGTTTGTACTGCTCCCATTTATGAATCAAAGACGAAGCGCAACCCACAAGATCAGCTAACTTTTCCTGTGAATAACCAAGTTCATTTCTTCTATGCACTAACTGATCGATAAGATCTGCGTAACTATCTGTTACTTTTATCTCAGTTACATAGTGAGAGAACGTTGTCATAACACACGCTTGTCTCTTCGTTTACATTTACCAGTTCTAATTATCTCAATCATGTTAGCTATCTTGATTGACGTATCGTAAGATAGTTGAGTATCACCCTTAACTGTTCGGTAATATGTTGAGCTAGGGATACCTGCTTTATGAAATATTTTCTTGAGAGGTATCTCTAGCCCACTGCTCAACGCTTGTAGCTGTTCAAAATAATTGATTAACATACTGCATTTATGCAACAGTGCCTTTTATTTTGTCAACCTGTTGGATCAATATCTATTGGTATAGAATTATGATCAGAGAATAAACTGTATTCAATACAAGTATTGTTATCTAAATATAATATTATATCAGTTACCCAATACTCTTCATTGGTTGGTGAATCTTCAGCTTCAGTTACACGCCTTTGGATTTTAATCCTTTCGACATTATGCATTTGACTTGTTTGAATATTCTTAGACATCGTATTCATCCTCCATTAACGCCATGACTTCACCACTACCATCACAGTTATCACAGTCTGCGCGGTACTCTTCCAGTTCACCAATGTCACTTGCGCTCCATCGTTTTACTGGACGTTCATAATAATTGTGACCATCACCATCACATTCAGGACAAGTAATAAACTCATCCGTTACCATAGTATCTTTTACTCTACCCATTAATCCATCCTCGTTGAAAAATGTGTTTTGCCAGTAGGTATTCCCATCACAGAATAGGGATAGAAATATACCTTACCTTCACGAGTATCCCATGTCATGTAGGGATACATTGGTTCATCTTCTGGGTATCGATAGACACCTTCGGCATCTATCTCACCACCCATTGGTCTGTCTTTGATAGGCATACCTGCTCTTTGAGCATAGCATTTATCAAGATGATCCAACAAAGTTTCTTCACTACCCATTGTGTAATGTAGATTCCATTGCATAACCCAGAGTGGAACGTATCCACCCCAAGCCATCATATCATCGGTAGTCATATCGTACCGCTTTTTATCATAAGTTATTTGCATAATTGCACTCCTCACTTTCTTTTCCTATGCTCTCTCCAAGCTAGGTCTTTATCAATATCACTTAACACTTTTCGTAAGTGTGGATATTTCTTTAAAACGATTTCAATTATTTCAAGAGTCATGTACTCCGCAGAATGCAAAGCGCACATGATTTCTCTTTCATCACCATAATGTATGGTTCGATCGTTCATTACTTTCTCTTCTTCACGGAGAAAATATTCATTAGCCGCTTGTTTGATTGCAGTGTACATAACTCTTTCCTTTAATAAGGGATTTCATCACGACAGGTAAACCTTTCGCTGTCTATGAATGCTTTATCCCAAGATTCTTTTGCTCTACGTTTGAACTTATCACTGTCAAACCTAGGATTCTTTGAGGCGATTCGCACCGCCTCAGTTAAAGCGTCTAACTGATACACATCACATAGTGGTGCAATCTCTTTGGCTATAAACTCAAAGTGTTGTCTACTTAATTTCATTTTTAGATACTCCCATTAACTCATGAACATCTACTGGCGAACCATGTTCTTCAAGATGATCGACAAGACTGCTTAATGAATCGCGCAAGTCCATCATCCCTTCGATCAATTCCATAGCATTTGTTTTAGTCAAAGGCATTGGAATCATAGATGTAAGATAGTCACCTTTACCTTTTGGTGACTCACCATCGACCTTAAGTTTCTTAACTTTTAGGTCAAAGATTTCTGCAGCAACATCATTCAACTTCCAAAGTTGTTTGACTGTTGCAGGTTGTTTGTCTCTGTCATACATAGCTATCCTCCTAGTCTATGGTTGAAGTTATGGTTATATTGTATCGAACCCAATCACCTACGATGTCTTCGATTTCACCAGTGTAATCATTGATATCAAAGCCTTCTTTAAGACTGATGTTTAGTAATGAATCAATCTCAGACTCTTTGAAACCATCAAGTTTAGCATCAATCATCTTTTCAATTTGGGGTTTCATGATCTCGAATAAAGCTACCGCTATTCGTGATTCTCTTGCTGATAAAATATCAGTTTCTTGGTCTTGCATATTGTTACTCCTCTTATAAAACAATTTATACAATTCATTGGAAAGAAAGTCAAATTCATTTACAACTTTCTCATTAGGTTTTTGACACACACACTCAAACCCCACCCCCACTCGAGGTCGGGCGGTGAAACTTGGTGCATGTATCAAATGGTTAGCTAGTTTAGACACTAGCTTTCAAGCGAGCGAAGCGAGCGTCGAAATTTTTGAGGGGCTGATTTCTCAACCCCTCTAACTTTCTTTCTGCTTCTTGTGTTATGAAGCTATCGCATCCATTTCTGCTAGAGTTGCCGCAATCTTTTCGGGAATCTCTGCGTCTGGTTTATCGGATATAGTGGTGTAAGCCATGCCGAAATGTTTCTTGTAAGCTTTCTGCATCTTTGCAAGTTCTGATTCCATAACTCGCAAACCGAAAGCTTCCGCTTTCCATTTTGCGGCGCTTGCCTCAAGATTAGTAGTTGAGATCTCATCGCCTGTGTACTGTTTGCGATATAGGTTAGCCCAGTACTTAGCTTTAGACTCTCGGTCTGCTTGTCTCGGAATCCAGAATTCAAGATCTTCGATCTCTCTCTGTAGCTTCCTGCGACAATGATATTCTAGGCTGTCAAGATGTCTCCAGCCGTCTCTGTCTCCAGTAAGATTATCTGTGCTAAAATATAACTCTGTTGGGTTAGTGTAAGTTTCAACGATATGTTTAAAAAGATTTGTCATAATTTTATACTCCATGTTTAATTACTATCTTTCTTTAAATTTGTCCGACCCGAAGTGAGGGGCTGGACAACAACGACAGGGACTATCCATGGTTCGTAGGTCAATACGCAACTACGTCCGTATTTACCTAGGGTTCTGGATAGGCCATGACGGTGGTGACCAGACGCGAGCTTCGTGTTGGTCATATTTCTTCTATCTCATATATCTAC
>Ga0181390_1000262_pt1 | contig 23124 bp, 19 predicted proteins | sample 13SPOviralmetaG_FD_130085 | JGI IMG/M metagenome (GOLD analysis project Ga0181390, IMG submission 130085) | Marine viral communities from the oligotrophic San Pedro Time Series (SPOT) site, San Pedro Channel, CA, USA - 13 SPOT_SRF_2010-07-21 | ecosystem: Environmental > Aquatic > Marine > Strait...
ATGGTCTAGAGAATTAGTATCTAAAGTAAATAAAGAAGGTACAGGTTTATATTATAGCCCTTCAAGACGTCCTTCAACTACTTCTGAAGGTGATACTGTAAGTGCTGTATCTATTAATGGTCCTCAAATGGATGAAGTAAGAGAAGCATTTCAAGGTTACTATAAATACATTGATGATTTTATTGATGATATGAAAAAAGTATTTCCAACACTTCAAAATGACTGGGGTGTTTATGTTCCTGAAGTTAAATATCTATCTCCTGAACCATTAGTTGATTACGATACATTAGCATTAATTGATTATAATAATGTCCATTTTGTAGGTGATGCTTTAAGTGCAAGAGGTATTACAGTATCAGGAGCACAGGGAACATATGTTGCTGAATGGATATTACAATGTGAAGAAGATGAAAAAGAATATACTGAAGTAGGAGATATTATAAATTGGTAAAATAAATAAGTTATGGCAAAAAAACAAAAATTTTTTGAAGAAAAAGTTATTAAGTATAAAAATGCAAGGCATTACTTAATACGAATGGATGGTGAAGAACATTGGAAACATCATAGATGGGACCACCCCGCAATTGTTCCTATTAGTAAATATTCTGAGTTTTCAAAAGGATATTTTCTGAGTGGTATAGAATACTCAGAAGAAGATTTTAGGGAAATAATGAAGGAGCGTGAGGGTTTACCTTGGTATAAAACTATGAAGGGTAGAGCAGGAGAAAATAGAAACTAATATGAGAGACCACACACTAGAGGCAATGCCTTATAAAGGAGAACGACATGAAAAAGCATGGGGTCATGAATTATGGATTATTAATAATGAACTCTATTGTGGTAAATTGTTAGTATTTAAAAAAGATAAATCATTTTCAATGCATTACCACCTGTTAAAAGATGAAGCATGGTATATTTCTAAAGGAAAATTTTTGTACAAATATATTGATACTGAAGATGCTGAACAGAAATCAATTGAAGTAACAGAAGGTGATTGTATACATTTAATGCCAGGACAACCTCACCAAATGTTGGCTCTTGAAGAAGGAAGTTGTATATTCGAGGTATCAACACAACATTTTGATAGTGATAGTTATAGGATAGGAATGGGATCATCACAATTAGAGCCTAAAAAATTACCATTTTAGTTATGATTAAGAAAAAATATAAAAAAGAAAACAGTGAACTAATTAAATCCTTAAAAACTATGGGGAGAGATATTGCTGTGTTAGAAATAAAACTAATTGGTACTTCTAAAGTGAAAGATAATTTAATATATGAATGTGTTTACTCAGATAAAGGTAATATTAAAAACATCCCAATTATTGCTTATGATGTAACTCAAGCATTAGCTAAATTAGATCAATACACCCATTCAGGAATCCCTGAGTCAGTTTTACATTATATGCTTGGAAATGAAAGGTTTAATAAATAAATTATAAGTTATGAAAATAGGATTATGTGGTACTATGAGTGTCGGAAAAACAACGCTTGTTGATGCTTTAAAAAGTGTTCCTGAATTTAAATATTTTGTTACTAGAACAGAACGCTCTAAAGAACTAATGGCTATGGGTATTCCACTAAATACAGACAGTACAGTAAAAGGCCAAACAGTATTTTTAGCTGAAAGAGCTAGTGAGTTAATGGCAGAAAAGATTATTACAGATAGAACAATTATTGATGTAATGGCTTTTGCTAAATGTTCAGAATCTATGTATTATTTTGAGGCAGATGATTTTTGCCAATTTGCATCTTATATGTTAGAAGAATATGATTACATATTTTATGTGTCTCCTGAAGGTGTAGAAATTGAGGATAATGGTATTAGAGAAACTAATGCTGATTATAGAAAAAAAATTGATCAAGAAATTCAATTATTACTTAATAAATACAGACATAGAATTAAAAATCTAGTTGAGATTAGTGGTTCAACTGAAGAACGTATAAAATTAATTAAACAAGCAATTTTTTCGTGATATTTATAACAAAAATATAGTATAATAAATTTAACACCACATGAAAAAATCAGATTTTAAAGAAGCAATTAAGGAAGAAATTTTTGAAATCCTATCAGAAGCAGATCAAGAAGATATTGATGCGCAGGCTGATTTAAATAAGGAATTAGAAGCAACCAAAGGCCATAGAGATGATTTAGGTGATTCACTATCAGAATCTTTAAACCCTGAAGTAATAAAAGCAGTAGATCGCTTTATTAAAGCAATGGCTAAAAGATACGGATATGGGGAGCAAGATGCAGTATTTGCCATCCAGGCAGCATTAAAGCAAAGAGAATTTGATAAACCTGCTGATATTCCTGGTTTTGAAGGTACAATGGATGCTTTAAATAGTCTCACTATTAGAGAAGATGAAGATGAACCATCTGCAAAAGATGTAAAATCATCATCAAAAGATTCAGTATCTAAAATTGCTAATAAATTACAACAAACCACTAAAGAAATGAAATCAGTAGTTAAAAAGTGGAAAAATGCTGATGGTAGTGAAAAAGATAAGTTAACATCTCGTTTAAAAGATTTAACTAAAATTAAGAAAGAACTTGAAGGGCTTCTTTAAAAATATTCAAACACTACTTATAGTAGTATTAGTTGTGATTATCCTCTTTATGAGAGGTTGTAGTGGGGGGAGTGTAAATACTGAACCTAAAGTTATTACAAAAATAGAAACTAAATGGGACACAATAACAATTGTAAAGAATGTTTATGTCCCTAAATGGAAAACTAAAATAATTAAAGAAGTTGATTCTATTTTAATAAATACCCCAATTGATACTTTAGAAATACTTAAAGATTATTATACTAAAAATGTTTATGTAGATGAAATTAAATTAGATTCATTAGGTGTAGTAACTATAACAGATACAATTTATAAAAATACAATTTGGAAAAGAGAAGTAAAATCTAATATTTTATTTCCAACTAGATTAATAACTAAAGAGATATACCTTAATAATAGAGAATTTTATTGGGGTATAGGAGCTTCAGGCCGATCAGACCAAATCAATTATATAGGAGGAGAAATTTTATATAAAGATAAAAAGAAACAAATATACGGTCTAGGTTTAGGGGTTAACCAAGATTTTAAACCTGTTATATCAGGTAAATTATATTGGAAAATAGGTAAAAAATAATGAGTCAGGATTTAAAAAAAGTAATAAGACAAGAATATTTAAAATGTGCTAAAGACCCAGTTCATTTTATGAAAAAGTATTGTTTTATCCAACACCCTCAAAGAGGTAGAATCCAATTCAACTTATACCCTTTTCAAGAAAAAACTTTACATTTACTTAGAGATAACCCCTATTCAATTATATTAAAATCAAGACAATTGGGTATATCAACTTTATCTGCAGGTTATTCCCTATGGTTAATGTTGTTTCATAAGGATAAAAATGTGTTATGTATCGCAACTAAACAAGAGACAGCACGTAACATGGTTACTAAGGTAAAATTCATGTATGACAATTTACCATCGTGGTTATCCATAAAAGCAGATGAAAATAATAAACTATCACTTAGACTAAAAAATGGATCTATAATTAAAGCCACCTCAGCTTCAAGTGATGCAGGTAGATCTGAAGCCGTATCTTTACTACTAGTTGATGAGGCAGCTTTTATTGATAATATTGGAGAAATTTGGGCCTCAGCTCAACAAACATTAGCAACTGGTGGTGGTGCTATTGTATTATCTACACCTTATGGTACCGGAAATTGGTTCCATAAAACTTGGGTTAATGCTGAGGCAAATGAAAATCAATTTTTACCTATTAAATTACCATGGTGGGTTCATCCTGAAAGAAACCAAGAATGGAGAGACTCACAAGATTCATTATTAGGTGATCCTAGATTAGCAGCCCAAGAATGTGATTGTGACTTTAGTACATCTGGTGATATAGTATTTCATTCTGAATGGATTGATTTCTTACAAGAAACTACTATCCAGGATCCAGTAGAACGTAGGGGTGTTGATCAAAATTTATGGGTTTGGGAAAATGCAGATTATTCAAGAGAATATATGGTAGTAGCAGATGTTGCTAGAGGAGATGGTAAAGATTTTTCGGCATGTCATGTAATGGATATAGCAACTAATACTCAAGTAGCTGAATATAAAGGACAAATGCCCCCAAAAGAATTTGGATTCTTCCTTACAGGATTAGCTACAGAATACAATAATGCAATGTTAGTAGTTGAAAATGCTAATATTGGATGGGCAACACTAGATGCAATACAAGAAAGAGGATATAGAAATTTATATCAATCCCCAAAATCAGACCAACGTACAGCAGAATCATATTTAAGAGTATATGAGGGCAATTCAGAAATGGTTCCTGGTTTTACTATGTCAATGAGAACAAGACCACTTTGTATTAATAAATTTAGAGAATTTGTTGGTGATAAGTCTGTAACAATTCGCTCAAAACGTTTGATAGAAGAAATGAAGGTGTTCATTTGGAGAAATGGAAGACCAGAAGCTCAAAGTGGTTATAATGATGACTTGGTTATGTCATTTGGGATTGGTATGTTCCTACGAGACACATCGTTGAAATTTCAACAACAAAGTTTAGATATGGCTAGAGCAGCATTAGGAAATATAAAATCAAACAAATCATCATATAGTGGTGGTTTTTCAGGTAATAAAGGTGTTAGCAATCCATATGGTATGGATGTTGGGGGTAAAAACGAAAGCATTAAATGGCTTTTATAATATATTTATAATAAAATAATAACATGGCAGATACAGGTTTATTTTCAAGATTAAGAAGACTATTCTCTACAGACGTAATTATACGTAACACAGGAGACAGTCAACTTAAAGTCTTTGATGTTAATAAAATGCAACAATCTGGGGAAATTGAAACAAATTCTCTAGTAGATAGATTTAATAGAATTTATTCTAACTCATCAACTTCATTGTGGGGTCAACAAGCAGGATATAATTATCAATACTTAAGACCTCAATTATATTCTGAGTATGATTCAATGGATACAGATGCAATTATAGCATCTGCTTTAGATATTATAGCTGATGAATCTACCCTTAAAAATGAATACGGAGAAGTATTATCAATTAAATCATCAGATGAAGATATTCAAAAAATATTATATAACTTATTTTATGATGTTTTAAATATTGAATTTAACCTTTGGCCTTGGGTTAGAAACTTAGCTAAGTATGGTGATTTTTTCTTAAAATTAGAAATAGCAGAAAAATACGGAGTATACAATGTAATCCCTTATACAGCATTCCATATTGAAAGGCTTGAGGGGGGTGATTTAAGTAACTCTGAAGACCCAATGAGTGTTAAATTTAGATTTGATCCTGATGGTATTGCAGCTTCTGATTATGGGTATTATAACGTGCCAAATCAAACTAGTCAACCAAATGCTATTATATTTGACAATTATGAAATGGCTCATTTCCGTTTATTAACAGATATGAACTTCTTACCATATGGTAGATCATACATTGAACCAGCTCGTAAACTATTTAAACAATACATCTTAATGGAAGATGCTATGTTAATTCACAGAATTGTTCGTGCACCTGAAAAACGTATTTTCTATATGAATGTTGGATCTATTCCTCCAAATGAAGTAGATGCATTTATGGAAAAAACATTAAGTAAACTTAAGCGTACTCCTCACGTAGATGAAAAAACTGGTGAGTATAACTTAAATTATAATATGCAAAACTTATTGGAAGATTTTTATATTCCATTAAGAGGTAATGATGCGAGTACTAAAATTGAAAGTGCAAACGGTTTACAATGGGATGGTATTCAAGATGTTGAGTATTTAAGAGATAAATTGTTTGCTGCCCTTAAAGTACCTAAAGCATTTATGGGTTATGATGAGAACACAGATGGTAAAGCTACATTAGCTGCTCAAGATATTCGTTTTGCTCGTACAATTGAAAGAATACAACGAATTATAATCTCAGAATTATATAAAATAGCATTAGTTCATTTATATACTCAAGGTTATAAAGATGAACAATTAGCTAATTTTACCTTAGATTTAACTACCCCTTCAATAATTTATGATCAAGAAAGAGTAGCATTAATGAAGGAAAAAATGGATTTAGCAGCCCAAATGACTGAAACTAATTTATTCCCAACTGATTACATTTATGATCATTTATTCCATTTAAGTGAAGATCAATATGAGGATTATAGAGAATTAATTAGAGAAGATGCTAAACGCAAATTTAGAATTGATCAAATTGTAGCAGAAGGTAATGACCCAGTTGAAACAGGTCAATCATATGGTACACCCCATGATTTAGCTTCATTATATGGTAAAGGTAGAATGTATTCAGATCCAGGAGGAGTGCCAAAACCTGAAGAATATGCTAAAGATGATAAAACAGTTTTAGGTAGACCAAAAGAAAAAGCATCTAATAGAAATACTCAAGATGATAATTTTGGAAAAGATAGATTAGGAAGAGATGGGATGAAAAAAGATTATAATAGTACATCAAAATCTGGTTTAGCTTTAGAAAATAACATTAATTTTTCTAAACATCAATCTATGTTAAAGTCAATCCCTACGGGAAAAAAGTTAGTATTTGAACAAAATAGCGAAAAAGATTCGCTACTTGATGAATCAAATATTAAGGAGCAATAATTTTAATATATTTATAAAAAAATAAGTATTGATGTATATAAAACACTCAAAGTTTAGGAATACAGGTATCCTGTTTGAAGTAATAGTAAGAAAAATTACTTCAGAAACCCTATCAGGCAAAGACTCTCCAGCTATTAATATTCTTAAATCACATTTTGTTAATACAGAGTTAGGAAAAGAATATAAATTATATGAAACTATCTTTAATTCAAAGGGATTAAATTCTCTTAAAGCAACAGCTGTGTTAGATACAGTTTTAGAACAATCTACAAAATTAAATAGAACTGTAATTAGAAAAGAAAAATATAGTTTAATAAAATCCTTAAAAGAGCACTACAATGTAGAAGGTTTATTTAAAACTAAACTTAATGATTATAAAGCACAAGCATCTTTTTATACTTTAATTGAAACCTATAATACTAAAAAATTAATAGACCCAAATCAAATAATTGATAACAAAGTAACTCTACTAGAACATTTAACTTCAAAATCAGTAGATAGAGATAATGTAAAAGAAAATGTAATTGAAGAATTTAAGTCTCAAGATAAAGATATTCGTACTTTAACATACCATATAATGTTGGAAAAATTTAATGATAAATATTCTTCATTAAATAATAGACAAAAGCTTATCCTTAAAGAATTTATTGAATCCGTAGATAACACCCCATCATTAAAAGAATTTTATAATAAAGAAGTTAATTTTATTAAAGAAGAAATTGCTAAACAATTAAAAGTTGTTTCAAGTGAAGTAATTAAAATTAAGCTAAATGAAGTAAATTCATTAATTAAAGAATTAAATAAAAGAACAGTTATTAATAGTAAGCATTTAGTTGATTTATTGCAATATCATTCATTATTAGAAGAATTAAAAAAATCAAATGGGGTACAATTATAAACTTAAAGAAGTAAAAGTTGGTGATGTGGATGTAGCTGGTGGAGTAAAATCTACAGTAACAGATATAGACCCTGAAACCGGTGGTATAACTTGGGATGTTGATTATATTCCAAATGTAGGAGAATTAGTAAAAGATATTAATGGGTTAACTAAAACAGCAAAAGAAGTTGCTGTTAAAGTTAAAAATGATCCTAAATTTAGAAATATCTATGATGATACTAAATTATTAAGAAATAAAATTCGAACTCATGTTCGTAACAATTACCCAGAAGAATATAGAAAAGCTGTAGGTGTTAGTGAAGCCGATTTAGATGAAATGTCTACAACTGGTGGAGGAGCAGGTGCTGCTTCATTTACAGGTGGTACAGGAATGCAATATGCAACCCCATACGCATTTAAAAAAACAAAAAAACAAAAATTACCTGAATCTAATAACCCTGGAAGAGATTTAGGCCCAGGTCCTAAAGCAAGTGAAGATGGGGTTAAAGATAATACTTATGTAAAGCAATTTGGTTACAAATTAGTACCAAAAAAAATTAAAGGGTCCGGTTTAGAAGTTAAACAATTATTTGAAGATAGTGATGTAAAATCATTCCAACAAGAAAGAATATCATCATTTGATGTAATTGAACAACAACTTAATGATATTTATAAAATGTTGAGCAATGCTAAAAATGAAACCAGTGATTACTACACACAAAATCCTAGTTCATTTAATGTAATTAAACCAACAGATTTAGTTTTAGACTATATAAAAGACATAAAAGACTTATTAAAAGGAGAATAAATGAAAACATTACAAGAACAATACAACCAAATTAAAAAAGGAAAAGGTAGTAAAGAAATTTTCCTTAAAGAAGTTAAAGCTAAGTACCCTAATTTAGTACGTAATGCTGCAGGGTTTAATGAAGCCTCCTCAGTACTAATTAATAGAAGTATTATAGCAGAAAATATTCATGTAGCTACAGGCTCAAATGAAAAACCAGATTGGTTTCAATTATTTGATAAAAACATGAATTTAATTTCAGAAGAAGAAGCTAAAGCTATTGAAAAGAAAGTAACTAAAGGAGTAACTGATTTACAAGCCCCTGATAGAGGATATGATTATAAAGATGATAAAGCTCTCAATAATGTATCTGGTGAGCAATTTCGTCAAGGATATTTTACAGAGTTAACAGATGTAGCTAATGCAGATAAAACTAAAGAAGAACTAATTGATTTAGTTATTAAAAACATTAGTAAGAATCCTTTATATTATGTTGAAGAAGCTCAATTTGGAATTAAAGGAATAGGCTACACAGAAGAAGCCCCAGCTTTAGGTAAAGGAAAAATGATTAAAGATCCAGGTGTAGGTGGAGGTTATGGCGCTGAAACTAAAAAAGACTTCCCAGAAGGTGAAGTAGGTACTGGTTATTTAGAAATTAAAGAAAATAAAAACACAACAAATATGATATCATTATTAGACTTATATGAAAGCGGTCCTTTAGGAGAAAAAGAATTACCTAAGAAAAAAGCTAAAAAAGTAAAAAAAGAAACAACAGATAGTAAATTAGCTGAAATTGAAAAAAATGGTAGAGTAGCTACTTTGGAATTACAAATTGAAGCCTTAGAAGAAATTATTGAAGGTAAAAATGGTAGAATTGCTATGGTTACTGAAGATGATAGTTTATCTGAATTAGTTGATAAGAAAAAAATGAAAGAAATGCAACGCGAAGTAAAACTTTTAGAAAAGAAAAAAGCGGGCATGGAAAGAATGTATGAGAAGATGTGTGGTAAATCTTACACCAAGAAAGAAATGGTAGACGAAGTGGATGTTGTTAATGAATTATTTGGTATGGGTGGAAGTACTAAACTACAATCACTCCAACCCTTTACTATTGAATTTGCAGATCAAGATACATTAAAACTTGTTATGCAATCTCCACTTTTTGCTAAAGGTGATAAAGGTGAAAGAGTTACATTCAGGCAAAATGAAGTAGTAGTTGGAAAACCTTTGAGTTTTGAGCTCAAAAATAGCATCAAAGGGGGTACATCAAATGTTACAAAAATAACTTCTTTAGGTAAAGATATCAAGAAGTTAAATGTAAAAGATTTAAAAAAAGGTCAGTACAGGATCAAATACTAAAAAAAACAATATGAGTCAATTATTAGTAGAAACCCATGTCTTTAAACCTAGCAAAGTAAGGCTATCTGAAAGTAAATCAGATAGAGGTCTTCCTTTAGTTGAGGGTATATTAGCTACAGCTGAAGTAAAAAATGGCAATGGTCGATACTACTCTAAAGATTTATGGAATAGAGAAATAGATAAATATATGCCTTTAGTTAAAGAGCATAGAGCAATGGGTGAGTTAGACCACCCTGAATCTTCAGTAATTAACTTAAAAAATGTATCTCATAATATATCAGATATGTGGTGGGATGGAGATAATGTAATGGGTAAAATAGAAGTTTTACCTACTCCAGCTGGTAATATTCTTAAAGCACTTATTGAAAGTGGTATTACAGTAGGTGTTTCATCTCGTGGTATGGGTTCATTAGAAGATAAAGGTGGAGTAATGGAAGTACAAGATGATTTTGAACTATTATGTTGGGACTTTGTATCAACACCTTCTAATCCTGGTTCATATATGCAATTGGTAAAAGAAAGCAAAGAATTTGAATTACAAGATAAATATAAAACTGTAAATGAAGTTTTAAGTGAAATTTTATGTTCACATGGATTTTGTCCAGTTTAATAATTTTTACCCCTGATTCCCTAAAAAGGCGTTTCCACTCTTGGAGCGCCTTTTTTACATTTTTATATCTCCCCATATACGTATAATTGATAATATGCCATCTTCTATATGGTATTTAATTTATTTATATAAACCCCCCATTACGTTTCTTAATAAACGTAGTTTCCCAACAAAAAATTTAGGAAAAATGAACAGAAACTTTTTAAACGAAGCAATCGCTGACGCTAAAGCTGTAAAAGAATCAGCAATAGCAAATGCAAAAGTCGCGTTAGAAGAAGCATTCTCTCCACAAGTCCAAGCCATGTTTGCTAGTAAGCTAGAAGAAATGGAAAAAGAAGATAAAATGGAAGAATCTTATGATGACGTAGACGAAGCTGAAATTACAGAAAAGAAAGAGTACATGACCAAAAAAGAGAAACGTGAAGGTGACGATCGTAAGTCTGATAATAAGGCTGAGACCGAAACAGAAAAAATGCGTAAACTCAAAGAGGAAGATGAACTTGACTTAGATGAAATTTTAGCAGAATTAGAAAAAGATGAAGATCTTGAAGAAAACAAACGTACAGATGCTGAAGAAGAAGGCTATTTGGATGGTATGAGAGACGAAAAAGCGGACTTGAAAGAGGACGAACGTACTGATGCTGAAGAAGAAGGCTACGAAGATGGTATGAAAGACGAAAAAGAAGACATGGATGATGAGGACATTGACCTTGAAGATATGTCTGAAGATGATCTTAAGAAATTTATCGAAGACGTAATCGAAGATATGGTTAGTGCAGGTGAAATTGAAGCCGGTGAATCATTTGAAGATGACGTTGATGTTGATGTAGATGAAGAAGGAGACATTGAAATCGAAGATGAGGAAGATGTTGAAGTTGAAGTTACAGAAGCAAAAGAAGAAGTAGATGAAGGTGACGATGAAATGTATGAAGTTAAAAAAGATTTAGATGAAGCAATATCTACTATTGAAACATTAAAATCTGAATTAAATGAAATCAATTTATTGAATGCTAAACTACTTTACACAAACAAAGTGTTCCGAGGTAAAAATCTTACTGAAGCACAAAAAGTTAAAGTATTAGGAGCTTTTGATAAAGCTGAAACAGTTAAAGAAGTAAAATTAGTGTTCGAAACACTTAATAGCTCAGTTAAAGCGAAAGCTACAAACAAATCTATTACAGAAGGTGCTAGAGCAAAAGGTAGTGCTTCTAACTTAACAGCTACTCCAAAAGTAACTAAGAAACAACCTATTGTTGAATCAAATGAGATGGTTAACAGGTTCAAGAAATTAGCTGGTCTAATTTAGTAAAATTTAAAAATTAATAAAAATCAAAAAACACAAAAAAAATGAGTCAATTAAATTCTCTTTTAGAAAGTGCTAATCCTTACAAGTCGTTACAAAGTGATGCGGCTAGATTAGCAAACAAATGGAATAAGACAGGTTTGTTAGAAGGTATCGGAAGCGAAACTGAAAAAAACAATATGTCTCTTATTCTTGAAAACCAAGCTAAGCAATTAGTTATGGAAGAAAGTAATACAGGAGGTCCACTTCCTGGAGCTGGTACATTTACTCCTGGTACAGGAGCACAATGGGCTGGAGTTGCTTTACCATTAGTAAGAAAAGTATTTGGACAAATAGCAGCGAAAGAATTCGTTTCTGTACAACCAATGAACTTACCTTCTGGTCTAGTATTTTACTTAGATTTCCAATATGGAACTACAAAAACACCATTCGCAGCTGGTGAGTCACTATATGGTGATACTGATGGAAATACTCCATTTGGTAACGGTGCTACAGGTGGTCTTTACGGAGCTGGACGTTTCGGATATTCAATTAATAACACACAATCAGCTGCTGAATCAGATCCTACAAACTTTGTAACAGATGCAAAAACAGATGTTGATTGGTTTGCTGATTTACAAGCTGATTCTTCAGTATCTGCATCTTACGCAGCTGGAGAAATTTCATTAGTAGCAATTGATCTTACAGATCTTCCTAACTATGACACTAGAGCTGTAAAAGGATTTTATTTAGTAGATGGTACATCAACTGCTCCTGTAGTAGCTGAACAATATCCTCAATTTACAAAAATTGATGGTACTAAATTAAATTTCTATGTAAATAATACAAATTTAGCTGATGCTGAAACATTTAATGTTGAGTATTTACTACAAACAAATGACGCTCAAAGAGGTGATTTTGAAGATGGTAACATTAACTTAAATGCTGATAATGCTACAATTTCAATTCCAGAAATCAACATTCAAATGCAGTCAGAAGCAATTGTTGCTAAGACTCGTAAATTGAAAGCAGTTTGGACTCCTGAGTTTGCTCAAGATTTAAATGCTTACCATTCTTTGGATGCTGAAGCTGAATTAACTTCAATTATGAGTGAGTATATCTCATTAGAAATTGATTTAGAAATTCTTGATATGTTAATCGAATCTGCATCTGCTGGTACTGAGTACTGGAGTGCACAGAATAACTTATCATTAGCTTCAACTGGTATTGTTGATGCCGATTTAGGTTTCTACAACTCACAAGGACAGTGGTTCCAAACTTTAGGAACTAAAATGCAGAAATTGAGTAACATTATTCACCAGAAAACATTAAGAGGTGGAGCTAATTTTATGGTATGTTCTCCAACAGTAGCTACTATTATCGAATCTATCCCAGGATTTGCTAGTACTTCTGACGGTGATGCTGCTAAAATGAGCTACGCATTTGGTGTACAAAAAGCTGGTACTGTTAATTCAAGATATACTGTTTACAAGAACCCATACATGACTGAAAATACCATTTTAATGGGCTTTAGAGGTGGACAATTCTTAGAAGCAGGTGCTGTATTTGCTCCATATATTCCGTTAATTATGACTCCATTAGTATACGATCCAGAAACATTTACACCACGTAAAGGTTTACTTACTCGTTATGCTAAGAAAGTAGTAAGACCAGAATTCTATGGTAAGATCTTCGTAGAAGGATTAAACACTCTATAATCAATAGATTATAGTTAATAGTAATTAAAGCCCCGCATTAGCGGGGCTTTTTTTTTAATATGTATAATTGATGAAAGAGTTATTACTAAAAAATATAAAAATATGGCATCTAAACCTCACACAGATGAAGTGCATAGGAAACAAAGAGTAGTGAAAAACCCAATAAAATTTAAAATCACATTAAACGAAGAACAAAAAGAAGCTAAAGCTAAAATATTAGAAAATACCATAACGATGCTAGCTGGTAAAGCAGGTTCGGGTAAAACATTATTAGCGGTTCAAGTTGCATTAGATGGTCTTCTTAGAAGACATTATGAAAAAATTATAATTACTAGACCTACAGTATCGAAAGAAGAGATAGGATTCTTACCTGGTGATTTACGAGAAAAAATGGATCCATGGATCCAACCAATCTATCAAAATATGTTTGCTTTATATGATAAAGTAAAAGTAGAAAAACTTATTGAAGATGGCAAAATTGAAATTGTACCTTTAGCATTTATGAGAGGTAGAACATTCTTAGATTCATGTATAATTGTAGATGAAGCCCAAAACGTTACCCATGAACAGATGGAAATGATAGCAACTAGAATTGGCTTACGTTCCAAAATGATTATATGTGGTGATGACCATCAAGTTGATTTAAAATCAAAACGAGAATCTGGATTTAGATTTTTATATAAATCAATGCGTACTATAAAAAAAGCAATAGGTATAACATTACTTCAAAACCATAGAGACCCAATTGTAGATGATTTAATCCAAGTGTATGAAAAAGCAAGTGCCCAAGGAATAAATTTAGGATCTTCAGGGACTAGTGGTAAAAATAAAAAATAATAATTGATTAAACAAATTCTTATATATTTATAACTAAAATCCAATATGGCATCTATACTAACTCCATCTTCATTCCAAATTAAAATTAAGGAGGAACACGTAGTTAAAGGTATAAAAACTACAAATGAAACTTTTAATACATTAAGTAATATTACTAATGTAGATAGAAGAATAGTAACTATACCAGCATCTACTTCAATTGATTTAATTAATGTTAATGGTGTAAACCCTTCAGCTGGTACTTTCCCCTCAAGTAGCATGAAATATGCTAGAATTACTAATTTAGATACAGAATCTTCTTTAGCAGTTTCATTTACATCTTCAAAATCCCCAGATGGGCAAGGTGTTATTGGGACTGATTTAACTTCATCTTATGATAGTGGGGGAATAGGAGGAGTAACAGGATTATATTTAGGAGTTGAAACAACTTCTAGTTTTAGTGGGTCAGGTATGACGTTAGATATTGATATATCATCGTCTTTAATTGATAATAATGTAATTGTTGTATCCTCTAATGCTACAAATTGTGCTACTGGTACATACGAAGTCTCTCTGAGTGGGGGGACGGGAACTGAAGCAACTGCTACTGTAGTAGTAACAGGAGCTAACCCAGAAGCCCCTACAGTTTCAAGTATAACCGTTTTAAATAGTGGAAGAGGTTATGTTGTTGGAGACGTGTTAACAATCGCCTCAGGTGATTTAGGGACAGGACAATTAGTAAATGGGGTAGCATTAACTAATAACGGTTTAACACCAACAGTAACCAATGATATAACACGAGAAGTAGCAGTTTATACTTCAACAGGTCAAGGAGCTACAGTTAATGTAGTATCTGTTGGGGGTGTAATTACAACTGTAACTCCTGTAAATATAGGAACAGGGTATGAAGCAGCTCAAGTAATTACTATTACAGATGCCCAATTAACAAATTTAGGATTTGGAGTAGTAAGTTCAGATTATACTACAACATTACAAGTTGGAGATGTGCAAGATTCATCAGTAGTAACTTTAACAGCACTTGATTCAAGTAATATAACAACAGGTATATTTCAAGCAAAAATAGCAACATCAGGTACAGGGTATGTAGTAGGTGAAACTTTAACAGTAGATGGCAGCAATATAGGAAATGCTTCAGATGCTTTATTTACTTTAACATTAAATGATTTCACAGAAAATGGAGCAAGAAGTTATTGGACGATGGACGTATTACCCACATCATCTCTAATGTTTTCAAGTCCTCAAGTTACAGGAAGTACATTTAACGGCTTCTTTGAACAAGATATAGAATTTATTTCTGTATATGCCGAAACAGAAAGAATGGATGTTGAGTATGTAGTAGTTAATTCAGATAACGTATAAATAAAAAAATATGTCAAATGTAGCAATATGGCCCGGATCTAGTTCATTTCACCCAGGAGATACACCTTTTGGGTTTTATGATAATGATCCCGAATTTCAAATAGATGCAGATAAGTTTGCAGTTTTTGCAGCTAGGAGGTTAGGTTATCCTATTGTAGATATAGAACTTCAAAAATATAATTTCTATGCAGCTTTAGAAGAAGCTGTAACTATATATGCTAATGAATTATATGGTTATAAACTTAGAGATAATTATTTAACCCTTGAAGGAGCAGATGCCTCTACTATGGATATTGAAAATACTGTAATTGTGCCTAATTTAGGAAGAATCATACAAATATCAGAACAGTATGGTGTTGAAGCTGGAACTGGTGGTAATGTAGATTGGCATAAAGCTTCAATAGAACTAACAGCATCTATACAAGATTATGATTTAGAAGCTTGGGCTAAAGCAAATATTCCCCATTATAAAGATCATGATATAGAAATTATGAGAGTATTTTATGAAGCACCTCCAGCATTGTTAAGATACTTCGATCCTTATATTGGTACTGGAATGGGTACTATGGATTTAATGGATACATTTGGGTGGGATGGCTATTCACCAGCGGGCGTAGATTTCTTACTAATGCCTATTAATTATGATTTACAAGTAATTCAAACCATTGAATTTAATGACATGATCAGAAGAGCTAATTATTCTTTTGAAATGCACAATAATAAATTAAGAGTATTTCCTATACCTGATGGTTCAGTTTCAAAATTATATTTTGAATATATTCTTAATTCAGAAAGATCATCAGCATCCTTTGTAGTAGGAGGTAGCAGTACTATTTCTAATATATATGATGTACCCTATACTAACCCTAACTATGATGATATCAATTCAATAGGTAGAAGTTGGATATTTGAGTATGCTTTAGCTTTATGTAAAGAAATGTTAGGGTATATTAGAGGTAAATATCAAGTAGTTCCAATCCCAGGAGATAATGTAACCCTAAATGCAAATGATTTAATTACAGCAGCTACAGGTGAAAAAGAAAGATTAATTGATAGGTTAAGAGCCTATTTAGGAGAAACATCAAGAGAAAAATTATTGGAAAGAAGAGCAGCAGAAAGTAAATTTGTACAAGAAGAATTAGCAAATGTTCCTTTCCCAATTTACATAGGATAATATGGCACTATTTGGAGGAGCAAGAGATATAAGTCTATTTAGACATTTAAATAGGGAATTGATGGCTGACATCATTACCCAACAATGTTCTTTCTATAAATTTAAATTAGAAGAAACTAAAGTAAACATATATGGAGAAGCAGCTGAAGAAAAATTTTACATGGGTCCTGTTTTACTTAATTGTTTAATTGAAAGACCTAATGAAGACTTCCCAGAAACAGATTTAGGAACAGATTTTACATGGGGTGCTACTTTTAAATTCTTAAGAGATGATTTATTAAACAAAATGGAAGATTTTAATGCTGATTTTGCTCCTACAAATTATCAATATGGTGCAGATTTAGTTCCTGAAGTTGGAGATATCATTTTATATAATGAAGGGTATTATGAAGTAGATAATGTAAATGCTAATCAATATTTTATGGGTAAAAACCCTGATTATCCAAATTCTCCTCAATTACAAAACCCAGGTTTAGAGAACTTTGGCTCATCAATTTCTATTATTTGTGAAACTCATTATGTACCAGCAGATAAGGTAGGAATTACACAAGAAAGATTATATACTGGAAACAATTCAAACCCATCACTAAATGGCTAAAAGAGGAAAAATACCAACACCTAAAACTCAAAGAGAGATTTTAAATTCTCAAATTGAACCTTATAACCCTCCTGCAGGGTCACCTGGTTTTTCCGAAACTGGTAATCCTAATGATGCCGGTACTCTAAATAGAGGAGAACAAATTTCATTTAGAGATGATACTACAAAACCCTTTACATTAGGGATTAAAGATATTGATGAAGCTATTGCTTATTACATGGAGGAAGTAATTAAACCTACAGTAATACAAAATGGTACAGTTCAACAAGTCCCTTTTATATATGGTTCTCCTGAAAGATGGAAGCAAGTTCAAAAAGATGGTTATTATAGGGATAAAAAAGGTAAAATTATGTTACCTTTAATTACATTCAAACGTAATAATATTGAAAAAGTTAGAAATGTAGCTAATAAATTAGATGCAAATAACCCCCATAATGTAAGTATTTTCCAAAAACAGTATAGTGTTGGTAATGCTTATGATAATTTTTCTTTATTAAATAATAAAAGACCTCAAAAAATTAATTATGCTGTAGTTGTTCCTGATTATGTTAATATAACTTATGATTTTATTATTGCTACTTATTATATAGAGCAATTAAATAAAATAGTAGAAGCTATAAACTATGCATCAGATTCATATTGGGGTAACCCTGAAAGATATCAATTTAGAGCCCGAATAGATAGTTTTGCAACCCCAGTACAAGTAGAACAAAAAGGAGAAAGATCTGTTAAAGCAACCTTTTCTCTAAAACTATATGGATATTTAGTTCCAGATACAGTACAAAAACAACTCAATGCAGTGAAGAAATTTAATACACCCACACAAATTACATTTAATATGGAAACCGTACGAAGTATAGATCAAATATTTGAAGCTGAACAAAATTCACAACCCTCTATCCCAAGTAAAAACAATTTTACAAACTTTGAAGATTCTAAACAATAATAATATTTTTTATAATATTTATAAACAAAATTAGATGGGATTAATTTTAAGAAATATTAAAGGTTCTGAGTTAACTTGGACAGAAGTAGATGGAAATTTTTCCCAACTATTATACGATGTTGCCCTTTCAGGAGCTCAATTACAATTTTATACTAACAACGGAGTAGATGATGTTTTAAAAAGAACAATAGATTTATCCCAAGTTCCAGGATTTGCTGGAGTTACTGTTATGAATAATGGCACCCCAGTTTTAACAGGTGTTACAGAATTAAACTTTTTTGGAGCTGGTATTGCTAGTATAACACCTGATGGTGGTATTAAAGTTGATATTGAAATCGAGGGAGGAGGCAGTGGACTTGGTTTCCCATATACAGGATCAGCACAAATTACAGGATCTTCAGTTAATGGGCAACCTGGTGGGTTTGCGGTAACAGGTAGTTCTTTCTTTGATATAACAGGAACAGGTGAAAAATTTTCAATAGGGGGTTTAAATGTAGAAGATAGACCTCAAATTTTAACTTATGATCCTACAACGGGTAAAGTAGGATATGTAGATGTAACAAGTGGTACAAGTGGGTTTAGAGGATCTAATGGTACAGCTGGTGTAAGTGGTACTTCAGGAACATCAGGTTCCTCAGGTACATCAGGTGATGATGGTACTTCAGGGTTAAGTGGTGTTGTTGGTTCTTCAGGTTCAGATGGTTCCTCAGGTACATCTGGTGATGATGGAACAAGTGGATTAAGTGGAGAGAGTAAAACCTCAGGTTCTTCAGGTTCTTCAGGTACTTCGGGTGACGAAGGTACAGCAGGACTTAGTGCCTTAAGCGCAACTTCAGGAACATCAGGCTCACAAGGAACATCAGGAGATGAAGGTACAAGCGGATTAAGCAATACTTCAGGCTCAAGTGGTTCAGCAGGATCTACAGGTACTTCAGGAGATGCGGGTCAATCAGGTTTAAGTAACACTTCAGGTTCCTCAGGTACATCAGGTGATGATGGTACTTCAGGTGAAAGTACTTTAAGTAACACTTCAGGTTCAAGTGGTTCAAGTGGTACATCAGGTGATGAAGGTACAGCAGGAGAAAGTAATACAAGTAACACTTCAGGTTCTTCAGGGTCAAATGGTACCTCAGGTGATGAAGGCACAGCAGGGCTTAGTGCTCTAAGCGCAACTTCAGGAACATCAGGCTCACAAGGAACATCAGGAGATGAAGGTACAAGTGGGTTAAGCAATACTTCAGGCTCAAGTGGTTCAGGAGGTTCAAATGGTACATCAGGTGACGCAGGTCAATCAGGATTAAGTAATACCTCAGGTTCTTCAGGTACCTCAGGTGATGATGGGACTTCAGGAATAAGTGGAGAAAGTAAAACATCAGGTTCTACAGGTTCAAGTGGTACATCAGGTGATGAAGGTACAGCAGGGGAAAGTGCTTCAAGTAATACTTCAGGTTCAAGTGGATCAAATGGTACCTCAGGTGATGAAGGTACAGCAGGGCTTAGTGCTTTAAGTAACACTTCAGGATCTTCAGGATCTTCAGGTACATCAGGTGATGAGGGTACAAGCGGATTAAGTAATACTTCAGGATCAAGTGGTTCAGCAGGATCTACAGGTACATCAGGAGATGCAGGTCAATCAGGTTTAAGTAATACAAGCGGTTCATCCGGTACCTCAGGTGATGATGGAACTTCAGGTGAAAGTACTTTAAGTAATACCTCAGGTTCAAGTGGTTCTTCAGGTACATCAGGTGATGATGGTACAGCAGGAGAAAGCACTTCAAGTAATACATCAGGTTCTACAGGATCTTCAGGTACATCAGGTGATGATGGTACTTCAGGTGAAAGTGCTTCAAGTAATACATCAGGCTCTACAGGTTCAAGTGGTACATCAGGTGACGAAGGTACAGCAGGACTTAGTGCTTTAAGTGCAACATCAGGTTCAGGGGGTTCTTCAGGTACTTCAGGTGACGCAGGTCAATCAGGATTAAGTAATACCTCAGGTTCATCAGGTACATCAGGTGATGATGGAACAAGTGGGTTAAGTGGTTCATCTGAATCTTCAGGTTCTTCAGGATCAAGCGGTACGTCTGGTGATGAAGGCACAGCAGGAGAAAGTAATATAAGTAATACATCTGGATCTACAGGTTCAAGTGGTACATCAGGTGATGAAGGTACAGCAGGGTTAAGTAATGTAAGTGCAACTTCAGGTTCTTCAGGATCAAATGGTACAAGTGGTGATTTTGGTACTAATGGGGAAAGTAATACAAGTTCAACTTCAGGCTCAAGTGGGTCTTCAGGATCTACAGGTACATCAGGAGATGCAGGTCAATCAGGATTAAGTAATACCTCAGGTTCTTCAGGTACCTCAGGTGATGATGGTACTTCAGGAGAAAGTGGATTATCTGAATCTTCAGGTTCAAGTGGTTCCTCAGGTACATCAGGTGATGACGGTACAGCAGGAGCTAGTACATCTAGTAATACATCAGGATCTTCAGGATCTTCAGGTACATCAGGTGATGATGGTACTTCAGGTGAAAGTGCTTCAAGTAATACATCAGGCTCTACAGGTTCAAGTGGTACAAGTGGAGAGGATGGAACAAGCGGAGAAAGTGCTTCAAGTAACACTTCAGGTTCCTCAGGATCTTCAGGTACATCTGGTGATGACGGGACTTCAGGAGAAAGCGCTTTAAGTAACACTTCAGGTTCTACAGGTTCAAGTGGTACAAGTGGGGATGATGGTACAAGTGGAGAAAGTGGTTCTTCAGAAACATCAGGTTCAAGTGGTTCTTCAGGATCTACAGGTACATCAGGTGACGCAGGTCAATCAGGGTTAAGTAATACCTCAGGTTCTTCAGGTACATCTGGTGATGATGGAACAAGTGGGTTAAGTGGAGAAAGTAAAACCTCAGGTTCTACAGGTTCAAGTGGTACTTCAGGTGATGACGGTACAGCAGGAGCTAGTACATCTAGTAATACATCAGGCTCAAGTGGTTCTTCAGGTACATCAGGTGATGAAGGTACAGCAGGAGAAAGTGCTTCAAGTAATACATCAGGTTCAAGTGGTTCCTCAGGTACTTCAGGAGATGATGGTACAAGTGGGTTAAGTGGAGAGAGTAAAACCTCAGGTTCTACAGGTTCAAGTGGTACAAGTGGAGATGATGGAACAAGCGGAGAAAGTGCTTCAAGTAATACATCAGGTTCTTCAGGATCAAGCGGTACGTCTGGTGATGAAGGCACAGCAGGGCTTAGTGCTTCAAGTAATACATCAGGTTCAAGTGGTTCAGGAGGTTCATCAGGTACATCAGGAGATGCAGGTCAATCAGGTTTAAGTAATACAAGTGGTTCATCAGGTACTTCAGGTGATGACGGAACAAGTGGAGAAAGCGGTTTATCTGAATCCTCAGGTTCTTCAGGATCTTCAGGAACATCAGGTGATGATGGTACAGCAGGAGAAAGTAATGTAAGTGCTACCTCAGGTTCTACAGGTTCAAGTGGTACTTCAGGTGATGAAGGTACAGCAGGAGAAAGTGCTTCAAGTAATACATCAGGTTCAAGTGGTTCTTCAGGTACATCAGGTGATGATGGGACAGCAGGAGCTAGTACATCTAGTAACACCTCAGGTTCTACAGGTTCAAGTGGTACAAGTGGAGATGATGGAACAAGCGGAGAAAGTGCTTCAAGTAATACATCAGGTTCAAGTGGTTCCTCAGGTACTTCAGGAGATGATGGGACAGCAGGAGAAAGTAACATAAGTGCAACATCAGGTTCAGGAGGTTCTTCAGGTACTTCAGGTAACGCAGGTGTAGCAGGTTCAAGTAATGTAAGTGCAACATCAGGTTCAGGAGGTTCAAGTGGTACAAATGGAGATGCAGGTGTAGCAGGAGAAAGTAATGTGAGCGCAACATCAGGATCAGGAGGTTCTTCAGGTACTTCAGGAGACGCAGGTGTAGCAGGTTCAAGTAATGTAAGTGCAACATCAGGTTCAAGTGGTTCAAGCGGTACTAATGGTGATGCAGGTCAATCAGGATTAAGTAATACAAGTGGTTCATCAGGTACCTCAGGTGATGATGGTACTTCAGGAATAAGTGGAGAGAGTAAATCATCAGGTTCTACAGGTTCATCAGGTACCTCAGGTGGCGAAGGTACAGCAGGGCTTAGTGCTTTAAGCGCAACTTCAGGATCAGGAGGTTCTTCAGGTACTTCAGGAGACGCAGGTGTAGCAGGTTCAAGTAATGTAAGTGCAACATCAGGTTCAAGTGGTTCAAGTGGTACAAATGGAGATGCAGGTATAGCAGGAGCTAGTAACATAAGCGCAACCTCAGGTTCAGGAGGATCAAGCGGTACATCAGGTAATGCTGGTGTAGCAGGAGAAAGTAATGTAAGTGCTACCTCAGGTTCAGGAGGATCAAGTGGTACTTCAGGAGACGCAGGTGTAGCAGGAGAAAGTAACATAAGCGCAACATCAGGTTCAGGAGGATCAAGTGGTACTTCAGGTAATGCGGGAGCAAGTGCTTCAAGTGATACAAGCGGTTCATCAGGTTCCTCAGGTACATCAGGTGATGACGGTACAGCAGGAGCTAGTACATCTAGTAATACATCAGGATCTTCAGGATCTTCAGGTACATCAGGAGATGCAGGTACAGCAGGGCTTAGTGCTTTAAGCGCAACTTCAGGTTCAGAAGGTTCTTCAGGTACTTCAGGAGACGCAGGTGTAGCAGGTTCAAGTAATGTAAGTGCTACTTCAGGATCAGGAGGTTCTTCAGGTACTTCAGGTAACGCAGGTGTAGCAGGAGAAAGTAACATAAGCGCAACATCAGGTTCAGGAGGATCAAGTGGTACTTCAGGTAATGCTGGTGATGCGGGAGCAAGTGCTTCAAGTAATACATCAGGTTCAAGTGGTTCAAGCGGTACTAATGGTGATGCCGGTCAATCAGGTTTA
>Ga0181390_1000265_pt1 | contig 23085 bp, 22 predicted proteins | sample 13SPOviralmetaG_FD_130085 | JGI IMG/M metagenome (GOLD analysis project Ga0181390, IMG submission 130085) | Marine viral communities from the oligotrophic San Pedro Time Series (SPOT) site, San Pedro Channel, CA, USA - 13 SPOT_SRF_2010-07-21 | ecosystem: Environmental > Aquatic > Marine > Strait...
CAGGTAATAATGCTCGTGGTTATGTATATGCTGATAACAGTAATAATATTGGTTTCTTAAATAGAAGTGGAAGTTGGTCATTACGTATGGACAACAGTGGTAACTCATTCCACACTGCTTCTGCTCGTGCTCCAATCTTCTATGACAATAATGATACTGGGTATTACTTAGATCCTAATTCAACTTCTAATGCTGCTTTAAGAATTAGAGGTGGTGCATTCCATGGACCTAACACATCTTGGGGTAGATATCTTGCTGTTGGTACAAATGGTCGATATAGTAACGAAGCTTCGGTTGCGACTACAAACGGTAACTTACACTTAGATTCTCGTTCAGGAAATAGCCTATACTTACAATGGTATGTAGGCGGAACCACTTATGTAAACGGTTCAGTACAAGCTAATATTTACTACGATAGAGATGATACTTCCTATTACGGTAACTTTGCTTCTACTTCGTATATGAATGATGTAAGAGCTAACATTTTTTACGATAGAAATAATACTGCTTATTACTTTGGTTCAAGTTCAGGTGATTCAAGATTTAGAACAACAAGAGTAGGAGAAGGTTACTCTGACGGTTGGTGGAGAAACTATAACTCAGGACAAGGTTTATATAACCAAGCAACAGGCCGACATTTCTATAGCCCAGGTTCAACTTATTGGCATCTAGACGGTGCAAGTGGTTCTGGTGGATTAATTATATACGATCGTTATCAAGGTTCTCAGGGGTCATCTACAGGACGACGTGGTTACTTATATTACGATGGTTCAGGTTTCGGTCTGTTAAACAGTTCAGGTAACTGGGGTGTAAGACTTAACCCAGGAAATTCATATACTGAAATTTATCGTATTACATATTTGGATGATGCTCGAGCTAATATCCTATATGACAGAAACAATACTGCTTATTACTTCAACGGTGCATCTACAAACTCAACACGATTTGAAGGTGTAAGTAACAGAACAATGGCATTTATAGGTCAGCCGGGTCATACAAGAAATAGCGGTGAATATTATAGAGCTAGACCTCGTCAAACCAGTGATACTAACTATTGGACTGGTTCATTTGGTTGGGGTCGTCAGGACATGAACGTCGTTTCAACTTGGGGTTCAGGCTTTATTGATTCTTGGAGTAATCCACCTAATCAGCCATCAGGTACATCTCACTGGGTTGGAATGCAGGCCTTCCACTATAGAAATAGTAATACTTCTGGTTATGGTTGGCAGATGGTTGGTGGACCAATTACTAACTTACGATTCAGAAGTTCATGGGCCGGTTGGAGATCTTGGAGAACAATTCCAATATTAGATGAGAATAGTACTAACGGCGGTTCAATGTATGCCGGTCGTTATTACGATTCAAATAATACTGGTTATTATATAGATCCAGCAAGTACTTCAGAAATGAATACTACAAACCATCGTGGAAGATTCTACTTCTCTAATTATGTTAGAGCTCGTGGTCAGGGTGGTATGATGGGAGACTACAATGATTCCGGTACCAGAGCTAAGGTAATATGGACAATTGGTGATTCATGGCCAATTGGTAATATGTATGGATTAGCTTATGAGTATAACGGATCTTATGGTCACCACCTTGCATTAAAGAACAACGGTAGTACATATCATAGGATTTCATTCGCAAGTCAGGGTGCATCGTTATCTGGTACTTGGCAGGCTTCGTCTTCGCTAAGAGCGCCGATCTTCTATGATTCAAATAATACTGGTTATTATGCTGATCCTAATGGTACAACCGTTCTAAATGCTCTTGAGGTTCGTGGTAACCAAATAATATTACAAGGTAGTTCACCAACTATCTACATGAGAGATACGAACAACTATACCTCGATGATCCATCAGAACTCTAATGTACATTACATATTGAGTGGTAGATCTAATAATACTACAAGTTGGTCAACATACAATGGATATTGGCCTGCTACTTGGTCAATGGTAAATAATGACTGTCAGATGGGTGGTAATTTAAGAGCAAGATATAATGTTATTGCTTATTCATCAGACATCAGATTAAAAACTAACATTAAACCAATTGAAAATGCCCTTGAGAAATTAATGACATTAAGAGGTGTTACTTTTGATTGGACTGATGAGGCAGGTGAAGCAGGATTTACTCCTGAACAGAAATATAACGATGTTGGTGTTCTTGCTCAAGAAGTTGAAAAAGTATTACCTCAACTTGTAATGCCTGCACCGTTTGACTTGTATCAACCTAATCCTGGTTCTGAACATGACCCTGATGGTCTAACTGAAGCAGAAAAGATGGGTCAATCAAAATCAGGTAAGAATTATAAGACGGTTGAATATGGTAGAATGGTTGCTTTAACAATTGAAGCGATTAAGGACCAACAAACCATTATAAATAAACAGCAACAAGAAATCACTGAACTTAAAGAAGTGGTCTTGAAATTGTTGGAAAAACTTTCATAAACTATTGACAAGATCATTAGTTTTTGATATAATAGAAATAAATTATAAATAGAATTATAACATAAAAGTTATTAATTAGGAGAAAATAAAATGGCACTAAGTACAGATTATACTTGGACATGGTCAGTATCTGGTTTGAAGAAAAGAGACCAAGTTAATGCTGAAGGCGCAACTTTAGAAGGCGCAATTGTTCAAACATATTGGAAAGTGGTCGGAGCAGACTCAGACGGCAACGAAGGTGAATTCTCAGGAGCTACACCTTTTACTGCGGTTAATGTACCAGCAGGATCATTTGCAGCATTTGACGATTTAACGGAAGATACTGTTTTGGGTTGGATTCAAAACGTTGTAAACTCAGATCAAGGATATGCGGATCATATCTCAGAAAGAGTAGCTATTCAAATCGACGAAGTCGCAATTGAAGATGCAACAATGCCTTGGGCACCTGATGATGTTACACCGACTCCTGGAGGAGACGGGGCATATGACCCAGAGAATCCAGAATCACCAGATTCTGAGCCGGGTGAAGATCCAGCTGCACCAGAATAAGGTTTAAACAATGACTTATTCTTGGCAAATAGTAGACTTTGAAACCGTTGATGAAGTCAACGGTGACGGAGTGACTTTATCGGACTCTGTTGTTAGAATCCAATGGATTAGAACCGGTACAGAAGGTGATAAATATGCAAGTGTAGTTGGTTTTCATAAACTAACTGCATCCGCAGTTGCCGAGGCTGACTTTGTTTCGTTTTCTGATTTAACAGAAGCAAAGGTTATAGAATGGTTAGACGAAGGAATATCTGACGAACTAATCAATTCTTATAATACCAAAATTCAGGAAAAAATTGAAAGACAAGGAACAACTTCAAGAAATATTCCTTGGTCTTAGATGAATAAATAAAATTTTGATATACATTATGGAGTTCACATGCATGATTTACGTCATCACGGATTGGTGCACTATGCATTAAAACGTGGCGGAAGCATCCACCCGATTACACTACCCAAAGAGTTAACTGGCGAGACAGGGATTATGAATCCTTCCATCTTTCTACATGAAGGAAGGATTCTATTGAATGTCCGCCATGTTAATTATACTCTTTATCATTCCGAAGGAAAAAATTGGCCTCATTTTTGGGGTCCTCTTCAATACATCCACCCAGAAAACGATATCACGTTAACCACGTATAATATTATGTGCGAGTTAAATGGTGACCTAGATATTGTTCATTCTCAACGTATTGATACAAGTGATCTTGATACTAAACCTTTATGGAACTTTATTGGTCTTGAAGACGGTCGACTCTTTAATTGGGAAGGTCGTTTATTCCTTTGTGGAGTACGTCGAGACTGTTATGATGATAAAGGCACAGGTAGAATGGAACTACAAGAAATAGAATATATTGACGGTCAATGGAAAGAAGTTGCTCGTTTTCCTATTCCTGCTCCAGGTTTAAACGATACATATTGTGAAAAGAATTGGATGCCTATTATTGATATGCCATGGCATTTTGTTAAATGGTGTAATCCTACCGAGGTCGTTAGATACGATATTAAGAAAGGTATAACTGAGACAGTTCATTTAACTGAAGAATCTGTAGGTAGAGGTGTTGATTTATTCAGAGATTTAAGAGGCGGTACTCAAGTATATCCACTTAATGATGGAAGACATATGACAATCACTCATGAAGTTGATTTAAAGAAAGATGCCTTTGGTCGTAAAGATGGTCATTATAATCATAGAGTACTTGTATGGGATAAGGATTGGAAATTAGAACATTATACAAAAGACTTTCATTTCTTAGGTACTCAAAAGGATCCTACGACAGGTCTTGAATATAATATTGAGTTTGCGACTGGTATGGTATTCTTAGATGGTAATGTAATCATTGCATTTGGTTATCAAGATAATGGTACATTCTTATTGAAAATGCCTGAAGAATTATTCTTTGATTTTGTGAAGAGAGGTTAATTATGAAAATTAAAAGATACATTACAGAGAGTGATGTTTTTGATGTAAATGATAAAAAGAATTTACAAGATGTTCTTGAAACTCATATCATGGATCCAAAGAATCCATATAAGATTTATGACTTGGCTCGAGTTTATGATAAAATGGAAAACGGAGCTATGGGAGTATCGTTATACTTAAAAGCTGCCGATATTTCAACAGATCCTGACCTTCAATATAAATCATTAATTGGTATTGCTCGATGTTATGATAGACAACGAGATAGAAACTTTACAACAGAAGGTGCATTAATTGATGCTGCTGGGTTATTACCAGAAAGACCTGAAGCTCATTATCTTTTATGTGCTCTTTACGAAAAGATGAAGAAATGGAAAAATTGTTTTTTACATGCTAACTTAGGATTGAATATCGAAGATCTTACTCCTAATGAAGAATTAGGTTTTCCAGGCAAAATAGATTTAGAATATTATCATGCATTAGCCAAATGGTCAATTACAGCACAACAGGATGGAAAACAATTATTCTTTAATTTAAAACATAAACGTAATCTTCCTGAGCGTATTAGAGAAAAAGTTCAAGCAGCATTGGATTGGAATTTTTATCCTGACATTATTCCTTACGAATGTTCTGATCTTGAAAGATTCAAGTTTCCTTTTGACGGTATTGAGAGAATCAAAAAGAATCACTCTAAACATTTTCAAGACATGTTTGTATTATCTGCTTATAAAGGTAAACGAAATGGCTCTTATTTAGAAATTGGTTCAGGAGATCCACACATTCATAATAATACTGCATTGCTTGAAGAAGAGTATGGTTGGAAAGGTATTTCAATTGATAACTCTGAATCATTATGTTATGAATTTAGACAAGCAAGAACTAACACGGTGATCTGCGCTGATGCAACTCAAATTGATTATGAAGATTTATTTTATAAACATTGTATGGACCCAGTGATAGATTATTTACAAATTGATTGTGATGAATTATCAATTTCAGTATTAGAAAGAATGCCTTTAGATAAAGTTAAGTTTGGTGTCATTACTTTCGAGCATGATTCGTATCGTTTAAGTACACCTAAAAAGTTTGCTGCTAAAAAGATATTAGAAAAACATGGATATGTTTGTGCTGTTCCAAATGTAGGATTTCATGCTGATGGATACCCTTACGAAGATTGGTACTATCATCCTGATGTTGTTGATATTCCAAAAGAGATGTTAACAACTAAAGATACTAATTTTGTGTTTGATTATTTTATGAACCCTCTGATTACTAAAAAGGACTAAAATGATAACTGTAGTTGCCACGGGCGGCTTTGACCCAATTCATTCAGGACATATTCAGTATTTAAAAGATGCGTCATTATCTGGTACTCAACTTATTGTTGGCGTTAATTCAGACGAATGGCTCATACGAAAGAAAGGTAAATACTTTATGCCTTGGGAAGAACGTGCAGCTATTGTTTCAGAACTTGCTTGTGTTGATAAAGTAATTTCTTTTGACGATTCAGATGGAAGCGCGATACATTGCTTAGAACAGGTTAAACTTTTATATCCTTCAGATACTATTATATTTGTAAATGGTGGTGATAGAACATCAGACAACATCCCTGAGATGGCAGTAGAAGGTATTGAGTTCGAGTTTGGAATTGGTGGAGAAGATAAAAGAAATTCATCAAGTTGGATATTAAAAGAATGGTCTCAACCTACGACTCAACGTAAATGGGGAACATATAAGATCTTAGATACCAATGGACAATGGAGAGTTAAAGAATTAAGTTTTGATGTTGGTCAATCATTAAGTGACCAAAGACATTTTCATAGATCTGAACATTGGCATATTGTAAGTGGTTCTGTTTTAATGGAACTTGATAGAGATGATGGCATGCCAGGATCAAAGCATACTAAAATTTATCACGCAGGTATGAGTGTTGACATTCCAAAAGAAACATGGCATAGAGCAACTAATGTTGGTAAAGAATCAGCAAAAGTAATCGAAGTATGGCTTGGAGATAAACTCGAAGAATCTGATATTGAAAGAAGAGACTGAGTATAAATAAACTATATAACATTTAAACGCTAATAGTCGGAGGACGAAGATGGCGATAAAGCTAGCTGGCACTACTGTAATTGATAATTCTGTCGTCATTGGTACACTTGATGGCAATGAGTCATTCTTTGACAATGTCAATTTTACAAACTTTCATCCTGATGTACAAACAATTCCTGCGAACGGTCAAGTAGCAATCGGAGATAGTGATTCTGGAAGCGCTTCTAACCAAGGCTATTCTGTATTTACTTTTGCCATGACTCAAAACTTACAGTTTACTTTTAATCCATCTGGATCTTTTTCTTCTGGACACTTTGGTAGTCATTTTACTATATACTTAGATCGTGGTGCTTCTGGGTATACTCCAACTTTTGCTGCTCAATTTGCGTTTACAACAACGCCTAGTTGGTCAGGAGACAGGTATTGGACAATCAGCGGTGTAATATGGCCTGACGGCGTCGCAAGATGTACCGCCGTACCTTTTGATGCAGTTAGTACTCCATCATCCTCATTTAGTAATTTTTTAGAAGGTCTTGGCCAACAGTGGGATAACACAAACAGTTCTTATGGATCAGGTACGCCTTGGGCAGCAGCTTCTATATCCTTTAATCATGACGCGGCAAACAATAGAGTTACAGTAGTTCACGGAACTGGTAATTCAAGAGTTGGAACTACTCAATATACTACATATGCAAACTATACAGGACTTACTGGAATAACATCAGTTGAAGTTCAGTATAATCCAGGCACTCAAACCTGTTCGGGGTCCAATTGTGGATCTAACTCAGGACAAAGCTACGGGCCGTTACCAACTGACGACGGCAAGGCAGCAGGAACTTATTATAGTTGTGCTTCTTCTACCGTGTTCTTTGGTTGGACTGCCGAGGCAGATAGTAACTCAGGATCTGATAGTATTACGACAGCATCGTTTAACTCGTCTGACCCAGATCTTAGAATTAAAATTGTATGTAACGAAGGAACTTTTTATTCAACAGCTGATGTTGGTTCATTGCAGTTATTTGTTAACTTTGGACCAAATGCAGGCTTCGGCGGAGGAGGTCTTTAATGGCAATTAAAATAACAGGAACTTCGGTAATAGATAGATCCACAAGCGCACCTTTAGCAGGGATGCGGTTTAAAAATCTTACTGGAGTAGAAGGTGAATACGATAATGTCCAACCAAAATACTCAACACAAACGATTGGGACAGGTAATTTAACGCCCTCCATGGCAGATGAACATCAAGAGTTTTTAACACTGAATGGTTCTAATGTAATCATACAAGGAATATCTGGTACTACAGGTGGTGATCAATTTACATATTTTGTTGACGGTTCTAACCAATTACATGATTTATCATTTGTATCTGGTGGTAGTATAACTTGGCTTTTTGAAAATGATTCAGAACCTGATTGGACAACCGCAAGATATTGGACCATCGTTATAACATCTTGGGACGCGTCTGTACATTCAGTCACAGCGACAAGTTGGGGAGCATAAGAAATGGCTTTAACAGGATTATTTAAATCATCAAAAGTTGAAAGAGAAGACGCAGATGGTAACGTGTGGGAAGAATGGATTCAATATCCAGAACACGATAATGAAGAAGATAATTTAGCCGAGCTGCTTGAAGCTATTAACAGGTTAAATGGAGATTAAGAATGTCGATTAAAATAGCTGGAACAGTTGTAATTAACAATGATAGAGAATTAAAAGAAATTACTGGAAATGTAGGAAGAATTAAAACTAATAATTCTGGTTATGGAATTAGTTCAACTACTGATAATATAAATTTTTCAACTCCGATGATGAATTGTATATTAGGTGGTGATACCACTTTTACTGAAACTTCTGTACTAGTTGGAAATTCTGCACAGATGTTATTAGACCTTAGTACAAATAATCATACACCAACGTTTTCATCAAATGTTAGTTGGGCAGACGGAACAACTCCAACATGGTCAGGTTATCAAAGATGGCACATATGTTTTACTGTAATAGCCGCAGACGAAATTAGAGCAGTTGCTTTTGGATATACTGCTGCTAGTGGTGGTACTCCTCTGGGTTGGCCTGGAGCTACTACAATTACTGCTAGAGAAGGTGGAACTAATCTTACTGGAGTATCAGACAAGCACGTAAGTTTGAGTTATGGAGTACAAGATCCGGTCACCTCTACTTCAAGTTGTACTGTAGCTTTTTATAGAAGATCTGTTAATGGCTCAGAAATATTCTTTACTCCAACTGGTACAGGCGGAGCTACTAACGGATATTATACTCAAAGCTCAGGTGCATTTGTATCAAGAACATCTGGTCAGACAACCGAAATATGGGAAGAAAACTCAGTATCACCGGACTCAACTCGATGTGTTATTAAATCAACAAGTGGAACTATTATATCAGATACAGGATATGTTGCGTCGGCCTCAGTTGGAACAGGTGCATCAGCGTCTGTATCCACTACTGCATCAACGACTTCTTCAATGGGAACAAACACAAGTAATAGTACAACTACAAGACTTCTTGAATGTTGGGCTCGAAAGTCAGGATACGAAGATACTAAAGTAGCTACCTGGAGATTTGAGGCTAGTGCACAGGCATCAGGATCTGGATGTTTCCTTGGATCAGCCAACTTATATAGGTGGAATGTTGATACCAATACTGTTAACATTATGACGTTAGATTCAGCTTACAGCCAATGGTCAAGTAAAGAAGATGGTGAAGTTCATTATGTTATTGGAAAAGACGGTTTGCATAAAGAAATTACAGGGTTCAGAACTTTCCCATTACAAGATACTTTTTACGCTATAAACGGAAGTGATGCTTTTGTTTCAAGTACTCACCCATTCTTAACAACTGACGGGTGGAAATGTCCTGGAGAAGATACTGATAGCCCAGATTATCCAGACCTCGATTTAACACAGCTTGCAGTAGGAGATATATTAAAGAAATATAATTCTGAAACAAATGAATATTATGACGAAGAAGTAACATCGATTATTAGAGGACCAGAAAAAGTTAGAGATGTATATTCGCTTAGTGTTGGCGGAGACGATACATATATTGTTGATGGACACATTGTTCATAATAAGTAAAGGAAATAAGAAATGACAAGTCATACATTTAATACCGTAGCAGGAACAACCGCAACTGGTGGAACTGGCGGTGGCGCGGCAGGTGTTACTAGTAATGTAGTAACAGACCTCGTAGCAGATCAAAGTGAAGGTAGTGGGTTTGTTCATAACCAAGTTTGTAATGGTGGCAGCTCAGCCAACGCTGACACAATAATGGGTTTACAATATACAGCGTCAAGTTCGACGTTACGTTTAATAGCCACTGATGATAGTTTAGCTACAGGAACTGGCAGTGGTGCAACACGTTTTGACTATGCATATGCAAGAGGACCTAATTCTACAAGTAACGCGCAAACAACATATAACGACCAGACTGGTGGAAGTAATGGTCCACAAGGTACGTCGGGTTCTTACGAATGGCTAGAAACACAATATACTGATGGGGAAGGATTTACAGAAACAAGAATAGACGTTAGATGGAATAGTGTATTCGTATTTCAAGCTATGATATATGTCGGCCAAGGTTCAGTTACTGGTAGTGACGGATTAACATATACAAAAGGTTCTCAGTTTAACACATCTGGATCTGAAACGCGCTACCAACTAACACAATCGGACCCAGGAAAATCTATGTACGTGAATCAAACGACAAGTGGGACTATTACAGGTATAAGAATGAAAGTTACTGTTAATAACGTTAATAATGCGTCCGGAAATATTGCACCTCTACGAAGCTTAACTAATACTGCTGGCGGTAATCATTCTCTTACAGCAACCGGAACTTTTGATAGTGGATGGTTAACAAGTAATATGTCTACTGGATTAAATATAGTAGTAAGGCATCTGCCAAATATTGCCGGAAGTTCGTCTGGTAATTGTACTTACCTATTCCAAGCAAGTGTAGAATTATGGGCAAGAGCATCTGGTGTAAGTGATACGAAAGTAAAAGATTTCTTAATGAGCGCGAGTACAATTATAGCTTTATAATATAGATAAATAATAAAAAACAATAGAGTAAATTAAAATGGCACAACCAACAACAAGAGAACAATTCAAAAGCTGGGTACTCCGTAAGCTAGGTGCTCCTGTGATTGATATTAATGTGTCGGACGAACAGATTGATGACCGTCTTGATGAAGCTATAGATTTCTGGAGAGATTATCATTATAACGGAAGTCAACTTGTTTATATGAAACATCAGATTACTCAAGAGAATAAAGATAACGGTTATATAGAACTACCTACAACAATACTTGGTATTTCAGGTATCTTTAATATGCAATCAAGTATTTCTACAGGTGGTGGAATCTTTAATGTTCAGTATCAATTTGTTTTAAATAATCTTGAAGATATTACTGGATATAACATTACAAATTATTATATGTCAATGCAGCATTTAGAATTCTTACAAGAAATGCTTGTTGGCAAACCAATGATTCGTTACAATAAACACATAAACAGATTACATATAGATTCAGGGGTTGACTCAATGCCTGTTGGTGAATACATTATTATAGAAGCATATGATGTAATTGATGCAGATACTTATTCTGATGTCTGGGGTGATCGTTGGTTACAAAACTATGCCGCTGCTTTAATTAAAGAACAGTGGGGATCAAACCTAACTAAGTTTACAGGTATGCAACTTGTAGGCGGTGTATCATTCAACGGAGAACAAATACTATCTGATGCCAAAGAAGAAAGGCGCTTAATGGAAGAAGAAGCCATTGAGAATTTACAACCTCTTCAGTATAATTATATCGGATAAGTAATGGCTACGAATACATTCTTTAATAATTACTCTCAAGTTCAAGAGCAGTCTTTAATTGATGATTTAGTAATAGAATCTATCAAGCAATATGGTGTTGACGTTATATACATCAGTAGAGCAATTAAAGGCAGAGATGTAATTTTTAACGAAGATGATTTTCCAGAATATAACGAAACTTTTGAATTTGAAACCTATGTTAAAAGCATGGAAGGTTTTGAAGGAGAAGGTGATTTCTTATCCAAGTTTGGTTTACAAATAAGAGATACATTAACTCTCACAGTTGCGAATAGAACATTTGAAAGACATGTAACTCGAGAGGTTGTTGAACTTACTCGTCCTAGAGAAGGTGATTTAATTTACTTCCCTTTAAACGAAAAGATGTTTGAAATTAAATATGTTGAACATGAAAGCATATTTTATCAAATGGGACAAACACAAGTATATGACATGCAATGTGAATTGATTGAATATGCTAACCAAAGATTTAATACTGGTCGTTCTAACATCGATGATTACTTTGCTGCATATAATACAGACATCGAAGTAGATGCTAATAATGCAACTTTATCTGTACTTGCTGCAACTGATGATAACGCAAGTAACCTCGACTTTGAAATTGAAGCAGACGGTATAATTGATTTCTCAGAAGTAGATCCGTTTAGTGAAAACATATCAATAAGTGATACCTAATGGCAATAGCAAATTATTTTTATAACTCTACGATTCGTAAATATGTTGCTTTATTTGGTACATATTTTAATCAATTAGAAGTTCGTAGAACAAGCACTGATGGTACTTTAGATCAGAGGCAGATAGTACCTATATCTTACGGACCATATCAAAAGATTTTAGCAAGGCTTGATCAAGATCCTACTTTACAAGGTGGAGCAACTCAAGATGCGTTTGGTAAACCAACTGCAGGTCAACCTTATGCTATGACATTACCTCGTATGGCATTTGAGTTAACAAGTTTTGCATATGACGCAGAAAGAAAAGTTTCACCAACAAGAAAATTAAGAAAGAAAGTTGTAGATGTAGATAACGGTGGCAGACGATTTGTATATTCAGGAACTCCATATAATATGGGATTCAGTTTATACATCATGGCAAAATACAACGAAGATGCCGTTAAATGTTTAGAACAAATATTACCATTCTTTAATCCTGAGTTTACAAGTACTGTAAATTTAATACCAGGTTTAGAAGCAATAGATGTCCCTCTCATATTAAGTGATGTGACATCAGAAGATTTATACGAAGATGCCTTTACAACAAGAAGAAGTATTTTATATACATTAAACTTTACAATGAAAGGATGGTTCTTCGGTCCTGAGAAGGATAAAGCAGTTATTAAATTTGTTGATACAAGATTGGCAGCTGATACGGCTGCGGATACTCGTTTCGAGGAATTCGTAACAGGACAACCAGGTTCTACAGCAAATAATGTAGCAACCTCCGATATAACACAAACGATAGATTATAGTTTGATTGAGTTTGACGATAACTGGGCTTACATAGGACAAACATCCGATACTGAACCCAGTTAAGAAGGAATTATTATTATGAGAATTGGATTTACATGTAGTAGCTTTGACTTGCTCCACTCCGGACATGTTCAAATGTTGAGAGAAGCAAAATCTCAATGCGATTATTTAATGGTAGGATTACAAATGAATCCTGCACTTGACCGACCTAAAGAAAAGAATCATCCAATCCAAAGTATTGTTGAAAGATATACTCAATTAAAAGCAGTGAGTTATGTTGATGAAATCATTCCTTATAACACTGAACAAGACCTTATAGACATTTTGGAATTGTATCATATTGATGTTCGTATCTTAGGTGATGAATATAGAGATAAAGAATTTACAGGTAAAGATATTTGCCGAAAAAGAGATATTGAATTGTTCTTTAATAAAAGAGATCATAGGTTCAGTACATCGGGTTTACGAAAGGCTTGTGCTTGGGTAAACAAGGACGGTGATTGGAAGATGACCGCTGAGGGATAAATAATACTATGAAAGATAAAGATGATAAAATTGCCCAAGTACTTAATATGAGACCTTTAGATGAAGCGGCTGAAGAGCAGCAAGAAGCAATAGATAGATTAAATCCAGAAAAGATGCCTGATCTACCAACCAATTCTTTTTCTACTAACGAAGAAGTCGAACTTGTAGAAAGTGTAGATTCTGTTAAGAATTTACCGCAAGAAAGTGTAGTTGCACCACCTGCTGTTATTGAAAAGAATGCCGCTGAAAATTTAAAAGATATTGAATTGGCAAAGGCAAACATCGAGAATATTATTAATCTTGGTGATGACGCAGTTCGAGAAATGACAGAGATCGCAAAACAATCCGAATCTCCTCGAGCGTTTGAAGTTGTATCTACCTTAATGAAAACATTACTTGATGCAAACAAAGATTATGTTGAAATGTCAACAAAGAAAAGATACGCAAAAGAAGAAGATGTATCAAATCAAACGCAGGTTACGAATAATAATTTAATTGTGTCTACTTCCGATTTACTTAAAATGATTAAAGGCGACGAAGATAAGAAATGAATAATTTCGATAAAGGGTATCTAGGTAACTCCCATCTTAAAAAGATTGGTGAGCAGATAGAATTTACCCCAGAGATGCTTCAGGAATATATGAAGTGTGCTGAAGATCCTGTATACTTCGCCGAAAACTATATTAAAATTGTACATGTTGACCACGGATTAGTTCCAATGGACATGTATGAATACCAAAAAGAAATCACTCAAAAGATTACAAAGTCAAGAAGAGTTGCTGTCCTTACATCAAGACAGGCAGGAAAGACTACGACTGCAGTAGCAGTTATATTGCACTACATCTTGTTTAATGAATTTAAAACCGTAGCTATATTGGCAAACAAGGGAGACGGTGCTCGAGAGGTTTTAGGACGTATTCAGTTAGCTTATGAAGCATTACCTAAATGGATGCAGCAAGGTATTGAGGAATGGAATAAAGGTAACATTACTTTAGAGAACGGTTGTAAAATTTACGCAGGTACAACTACTTCTTCTGCCATTCGTGGTAAATCTATTTCTTTTCTATATCTTGATGAGGTTGCGTTTATTGAAGGATTTGATGAATTCTTTGCTTCAGTATATCCAACGATTTCATCTGGTAAAACTACAAAATTATTAATGACATCTACACCAAACGGATTAAACCATTTTTGGAAAACATGTAAAGGTGCCAAAGAAGGTACAAATGGTTATGAATATGTTGAGGTTATGTGGAACGATGTCCCAGGTCGAGATGAACAATGGAAAGAGGAAACTCTTGAAGCGTTAGATTTTGATAACGAAAAATTTGAACAAGAATACTGTTGTCAGTTCTTAGGTAGCTCAGGTACACTAATAAGCGGTGCCAAACTCAAAGAACTTGCACCTTCTACGCCAATACATGAGGCGGAAAACATAACTCAATATGAAGCACCACAAACGGACCGCTCATATGTTATGGTAGTTGATGTATCAAGAGGTAAGGGTCTTGATTACTCAGCGTTTAATATACTTGATACGACGGAGATGCCTTACAAGCAAGTATGTGTCTTTAAGGATAACACCATAAGTCCAGTAGACTTTGCCTCCGTTATATATAGAATAGGGCTGATGTACAATGAGAGTGCTGTGTTAATTGAAATTAACGATATTGGTGAACAAGTTGCTGATATACTCTTTATGGATTACGGCTATGAAAATCTTCTCTTTACTGAAAACCACGGGAGAGCCGGGAAGCAAGTATCAAATTTTGGAGGGAAGAGATCAGATCATGGAATACGAACAACAAAAAGCGTAAAGTCTAAAGGTTGTTCAATATTGAAACTATTAATTGAACAGAATCAGTTAATACTACAAGATTATAACACAATACAGGAGTTATCACGTTTTAGTAAAAGAGGAAATTCTTACGAAGCAGAATCAGGTCATAATGATGATTTGGTAATGACCTTAGTACTGTTTGCATGGTTATCTGACCAACGATTCTTTAGAGAATTAACAGATATCAATACATTGGCAGCATTAAAAGAAAAAACAGAACAACAGCTTGATGAAGAATTGTTACCTTTCGGGTTTATTGATACAGGAGATCCACAGCCTGATGAGCATGGATGGATTGAATACAGACCTGATAGAGTTTTCTAGATATAGAAACTTTTATAAATAAAACTGTGATAACTATAAATTAGTAAAAAAGATTTAATTAGATAATATTAAAGGAGAATAATATGGCTTTTTCCGTAAGTCCTTCCGTAATTGTTCGAGAGGTGGACGCATCAGCATCGGTACCTGCCATCGCAACACCACCTGCAGCTATTGCTGGCGTGTTTAGATGGGGTCCTGTAGGTGAAGCAGTACTTGTTTCTTCAGAGAACGAATTAGTTAACAGGTTTAGTACACCTAATAAAGATAACTATGAAACATTCTTTGTAGCAGCAGATTACCTTTCATACGCTAACGCATTGTATGTAGCTCGTGTTGACAATGGAGCAGTAACTGCTTCGTCAAGATCTACTACTTATGACGCAAATGGAGATGTTGTCTCCACTCAAACTGGTGCATTTGATGCATTATATCCTGGAGCTCTAGGTAACAGTCTTGAAGTAGCATATGTTAAAGGTTCAGATTACAGCTCAGCCGACATAGCAGCAGAAGATATACCTAACACTAGAATAACAGGAACATCCGAGCAACAAGCGTTAGTTCAAACAATTGCTTTTAACAATACATCATTTGAGTTTGAAATAATTCCAAACGACGAAATTACTTCAGTATCAAGTGGAGATGTAATTACAATTGGTAACGATTCAGTTGGTTACCAAGATATAACTGTTGGGTCTCTAACAAAAACAAATAGAGATGTTAACGGTGACGAAACAGCAAACACAGTATTAATTACTGCTGTTAATCACGCATTTACTTTAGAAACTCCGTACTTGTTACCAGAAACAAAATTAAACGCGCTTTCTATTACAAGAAAATGGGCGTATTCAAATAACTTTGGCAAAGCTCCTGCTACAAATAACTACCATATTGCTGTTATTGACAGTGACGGTGGAATCTCAGGAGAAGCTGGAACAGTATTAGAATTGTACTCTGACGTATCTACTACACCAACAGCAAAATTAGCAAATGGTAAAACAAACTATTACTTCGACATGATTGAACAAGAATCATCTTGGGTTAAAGTTGGCCATGCTAATACATTCGTTCTTGGTACATCTCAATATGAAAGATTGGGTGTTAACGTAGGTGATGCAGTTGGTAATACTTCAGTATCAAGTGTAAACGTTGGAACAGATGGTAGATCAGAATCAACAGCAACACTCGGTGATTTAGCAAGCGGCTACGATTTATTTAAAAATTCAAATGAAATTGATGTTTCATTCGTATTAGGTGGTAAGTCAGATGATAACGGTAATGTAGGAACATACTTAATATCAAATATCGCAGATTACAGAAAAGACGCAATCGCGTTTATCTCGCCTCCTAAATCAAAAGTTGTTGACGAAAGCAAATCAGAAAAGATTCTTTCTAACATCAAAGCTTTCAAAGGTAATTTACCTAGTTCTTCATACTCTGTAGTTGACTCCGGTTACAAATACAGATATGACAGATATAACGATGTATATAGATACACTCCACTTAACGGTGATATCGCAGGTTGTGCTTCAAGAGTTGAACCTTTTGAAAGTCCAGCAGGATTCCGTAAAGGTGTAATTAAGAATGTTGTAAAACTTGCTTTCAATCCTAACAAGGCTCAGAGAGATCAGTTATACGGCGCAGATATAAACCCAGTCATGGCTCAATCAGGAAGAGGAGTTGTCCTATTCGGTGATAAGACAGGATTAGGTGGAAACAGTGCTTTCGATAGTATCAACGTTAGAAGATTGTTCATCGCAGTTGAAAAGGCAATTGCCAATGCTGCAGAATCATTCTTGTTTGAATTGAATGACGAGTTTACTCAAGCTCAGTTCAAAGGAATCGTTGAACCATTCTTAAGAGACATTCAGGGTAAAAGAGGAATTGTTGATTTTAGAGTTGTTTCTGATACAACAGTAAACACACCGTCAGTAATTGACTCAGGTAAGTTCAGAGCTAATATCTTTATTAAGCCTGCACGTTCAATCAATGTGATTGAGTTAACCTTTGTTGCTACAAGATCAGGTGTAGAGTTTGAAGAAATTGTTGGGTCACTAACATAATAAATAATTTTAATAAAGGAGAAAAAGAATGGCATTTAATATTAATGAGTTCAAATCCCAACTAGTTGGTGGCGGCGCTCGTTCCAATCTTTTCCAAGTACAACTTCTTAATCCTGTAGATCCTTCTGCCGATTTTAAGATACCGTTTATGGTTAAAGCCTCAACTTTACCCGCAAGTACAATTACTTCAATTGACAGTGTCAATTACTTTGGCCGACAGGTTAAATACGCAGGAAGTAGAACATTTGCTGAATGGGGAGTAACGGTTATTAACGACGAGGATTTCCTAGTAAGAAATTCAATGGAAGCTTGGATGAATAGTATAGCAACGCATGATACTAATTTAAGAGGATTACCTCAGGATTACAAAACTACTGCGTTGATTACACAATATAGTAAAAATGGTGAAGCATTACGTACTTACAAGTTTGAAGGGTTATTCCCAACAAGTATTGCTGCACAAACTATGGATTGGGATACTGACGGAATACAAACTTTTGATGTAACCTTCTCCTACGATCTATGGATGGTCGAAGGGAAGACTGGCATCCCAACTACATAATATAATATAGGATGATATTTTGAAAATTTTTGGCTTTGATATAAAGAGGGCAGAGGAAGAGACTAATTTACCAGTTTCTTTTGCCGAACCCTCTAATGATGATGGAGCGATTACCGTTGGTAATGCGCTCGGTGGATTTTATAATACGATACTTGATATGGAGGGTTCTGCCAAAACGGAATCCGAACTTATTACAAGATATCGTCACATGGCAATGCAGCCTGAAGTTTCTCAAGCAGTTGATGATATTGTAAACGAAGCTATTAGTGTTGATACGAATGATAGAGTAGTTGATATTTCTTTAGGTGAAACAGATTTATCTGATAAAGTAAAGAAAACAATTATTAAAGAGTTTGATAGTATACTTGCATTATTTGATTTTACAAACAATGCATATGATATGTTTAATAAATTTTACGTTGATGGAAGATTAAACTATCATATTATTATTGACCCTGAAGATGTAAAGAAAGGTGTAATTGAATTAAGATATGTTGATCCTCGTAAACTCAAGTTAATACGAGAAGTTGATAAGAAAGGAAAGGATAAACATTCAGGTATACCTGTTAAGAAAATCAAAAATGAATACTATATGTATTCAGAAAGTGGATTTCAAAATACAGGTACAGGAGCAGGTGGCTCAGCAGGTACATCAGGTGTTAAGGTTGCTAAGGATGCAATCGCAAGAGTAACATCAGGATTGATGAATGAGAATAACAGTTTAGTATTATCTCATTTACATCCAGCAGGAAAGGCTTTAAATCAGCTTAGAATGTTAGAAGATGCTGTTGTAATTTATACATTAACAAGAGCACCAGAAAGAAGAATTTTTTATATTGATGTAGGTAACTTGCCAAAGAATAAGGCAGAGCAATATCTTAGAGATATGATGGCTCGACATAAGAACAAGTTACAGTATAACTCGGAGTCAGGACAGATTACTGATTCTCGTAAAATGCTAACAATGACAGAGGACTTTTGGTTTCCTCGTCGTGGTGGTGAAAGGTCAACTGAAGTTGATACCCTCGCAGGAGGTAATGCACCAGGACTGAGTGGTAACGAAAACTTAGAGTATTTTCAACGTAAATTATACAAGGCGTTGAAAGTACCTTTATCTCGTTTAGAACCAGAAGCCATGGCAACCTTTGGTAGAACATCTGAGATTACTCGTGATGAACTAAAGTTTGGAAAATTTATTAGAAGGATACGTACACGTTTTTCATGGGTATTTAATACTGTACTTGAAAAACAATTAGTACTAAAAGGTATATTAACACCTGAAGAGTTTAACGAAATTAGAAATGATATTCGTTATGACTTTGTTAAGGATAATTACTTTGAAGAATTAAAGGAAGCTGAAATACTGAGAGAACGATTGAATACTCTTAGAGATATATCAGATTATACTGGTAAGTATTTCTCTCATCAGTGGATTACAGCCAATGTTCTACAAATGACAGAAGAACAGGCGGATGAAATGGAAGAACAAATTGCTGATGAAAAATCGCAAGGCGGTCATCCGGAAGACGATCCTTTTTAAAATATAAATAAAAGTATAGAGTAAATTAAATTAGGGACTAAACATGAAAAATTTTAAAGATCTAGTTTCAGAAGTTGCCCAGCCGCAATCACCTGAGGAAAGACGCTTTAAGGACCAACATACAATTGAGGTAATTCCTCATCCTGTTGCTCCTGATCACGTCTTTACAGGAGAAATACCTGGTTTAGGCGATGGCAGCAGAAAAGCTGATAAAACAGATTCAGAAGCTGATTACGATAAAGCGTATAAAACTAAAGTAGACAACACATTACCTCAACGTGCAGGCGCAGGTAAACAAGTTGCTGAAGAAAAGAAATCAATTACTGAAATTCTTGGAGTCAACAAAAAGAAAAAGGATGACGAAAAGAAAGATGACGAATCAATGGAAGAAAAGGTAACTTGTCCGAAGTGTGAAGGCAAAGGTTGCGACCATTGTGACGGTAATGGTTACCATATTAAAGAAGGTGGTTGTTCAGATAGTACGCTTAAAGCAGAAAAGAAACCTGTTAAGAAAGCAACAACAAAAGAAGATAAAGTTGATGCAGGTGATAACAAGGATTCTTTGGAGCCTGAAGCAAAGCCAATTAAAAAGCCAAAGGTATCTCCAACATCTGTTTCAATTAAAGATTCAAATGGTAAAACAATTTCATTAACGTTCAAAGAAATGTTAGATAAGGTTTCCACAGAGGAAGAATTGCTTGAGAGTCCCCAACAAGAAATTCCAATGATGATGAAACAGTTAAACTTTATTTGTTACGCTGCTCAAGAAATTGAAGAACATTTACAAGAAGGACAAGATCCTGAAGAATGGTGGCAGAATAAATTAGCTGAAGTATTTTCAAACGTTAAATCATTATATGCATATAGCAAAGGTGATGCAATGGTAAGTGGTCGTCCATTAGGAGCTGCTAAGATACTTGCTAAGGCTGCTTACGGTGAATCAATTGAAGCAGGATCATTTGAACTACAAAACAAAACTTCGGTTGAAATATCAGAAGAAGATGCTGATTTATTAAATAGAATGTTCGAAGAATTAACAGAAACGAATTCAAAGGATATGTACGGTGTAATGGTTGCTGACGAAGCAGGCTTTAACGAAATCCTTGATTTTGCTAAGGAGAACTTATCATGAATTTAATTACAGAATATAGAGAAGATTCCGTAGAGGTAATTACAGAAGCCAAGGAAGACGGCAAAAAGAATTACTTTATTGAAGGTATCTTCATGCAAGGCGATATTAAAAATCGCAATGGAAGAATTTATCCAAGTGCAACTTTAGAGAACGAGATGGGTCGTTATCAAAAAGAGTTTATTGAAACTAAACGTGCTCTTGGAGAACTAGGTCACCCTGATGGTCCACAAATCAACGGGGATCGCGTTTCGCATTTAATTACTGAAATGAGACGCGACGGCAACGATTTTTATGGTAAGGCTAAAATCTTATCAACACCTATGGGGGAAATCGTCAAGAGCCTATTAGACGAAGGAGTAAAGATCGGGGTTTCGACTCGCGGTCTTGGTTCGGTCAAGGCAGGTAGGAACGGAGTTATGGAAGTTCAAAAAGATTTCCATCTTTCTACTGTTGATATTGTTACTGACCCTTCAGCACCAAATGCGTTCGTAAATGGTATCATGGAGAACGTAGAGTACTACTACGATATAGCTTCTGGAAATTGGAGAGCAACTCAAGCAATTGAAAATATCCAAGAAGAAGTTGAGAAAAAAATCAATCGCGTAGTAAGAACAATTGATGAAGAGACGGCAACAAGAATGTTTAAAACATTCGTCCAATCTTTGAGAAACTAAATTTTTATAAATAAATAAAGTAAAGTTTATTATAAAGAATATTTGTAGATTTAAACAAATTTTAAAGGAGAAAATAAATGGAAAACGTAGAAGAAAAATTCGTTTCCGATGATGGCATCTCAGAAGTACCTGCTGCTGTAACACCTGAAGGTGGAGAAGGTAAAAAGGACAAACTGAAGAAGACCACTACCGACGAGCCAAAAGGCGCAGTTGATCCAAAGAAAGTAATTCCTGGTCAAGCTGATGCTGGTAAGCCTGTTCCTACTGCTGAAGATACAGAAGTTGATGCTGAAGTTGAAACAGTAGAAGAAGTAGTTGTAGAATCTTCAATTGAGTCAATCATTGAAGGTGAAGATCTATCAGAAGAATTCAAAGGCAAGATCAGTCTTGTATTTGAAGCCGCATTAAACGAAGAAGTAAACAAAAGAACTGAAACAATTCGCGAAGAATTAACAAAATCTTTAGATGAAGCATTAGAAGAAGCAGTAACTGAGAAATTAGATACTATTACTGAAAATGTTGATAAGTATTTAGATTACGTTGTATCTGAGTGGATGTCAGAAAATGAAATCGCAATCGAATCCGGAATTAAGGTTGAGATGGCGGAATCATTAATGTCAGGTCTTAAGAACTTATTCGTAGAACATAACGTTACTGTTTCAGAAGAAACTGTTGATGTTGTGGAAAACTTAGAAACAACAGTATCTGAGTTGGAAGGGAAAGCCAATGATCTAGTAAACGAGAATATCGAATTACAAAAGACTATTGCCACTTTCAAAGCAGAACAAAAATTTGACGAACTTGCAGAAGGTTTATCTGTTAATCAGGTAGAGCGTTTGAAAGTATTGTCTGAAAAGCTTGATGTGGAAGATACCGATGCATACGCAGAGAATCTTTCAGTAATTAAGGAATCATTCTTCAGTGATAAGCCTATTGTTGAAAACAAGGACGTTCAGGAAGAGAATGATGAAATTATTCTAGAGGAACAGGAAGTAACTAAACCATCTTCTGATTACACCTCTATTAATGCTCTAGTTGAAGCTTTCAACACTAAGAAGTAATTAGAATAATTAATTTGGTTTTTAAATTAAATTTTAATTTTAAATAAGGAGATCCATAATGGATAACTATACAAGACTAGTGGAAAAGTGGGAGCCTATCTTAGCGCACGAATCTTTTTCACCAATTAACGATAATCACAGGAAAGCAGTTACAGCTACTATCCTGGAAAATACAGAACGTGCTTTAGCAGAAACTGGTGACTTATCGGCTAATATGACTTCATTGCTTTCAGAAGCACCTGCTAACGACGCCGGAACTGGCGGATTTGGTGGTGGTTCAACTGCAGGCGGTCCTACAGCTGGTTACGATCCAATTCTTATCTCATTGGTAAGACGTGCTGTTCCTAACTTAATCGCATACGACATCTGTGGTGTTCAGCCTATGACTGGTCCTACAGGACTTATCTTCGCAATGCGTGCAAAGTATGGTTCACAAGCAGGCGGCGAAGCAATGTTTAACGAAGCTGACACTGATTTTGCTGGTGACGGAACTCATGCAAATACTTTACCTGGTGGTTCTGTAACTACTGGTACTGGTATGGGTACAACTGAAGCTGAAGCATTAGGTGACGG
>Ga0181390_1000266_pt1 | contig 22971 bp, 13 predicted proteins | sample 13SPOviralmetaG_FD_130085 | JGI IMG/M metagenome (GOLD analysis project Ga0181390, IMG submission 130085) | Marine viral communities from the oligotrophic San Pedro Time Series (SPOT) site, San Pedro Channel, CA, USA - 13 SPOT_SRF_2010-07-21 | ecosystem: Environmental > Aquatic > Marine > Strait...
GGATTAATGATTAAGGATGCTGAGTTGTTTGAAGTATCGGTTGTATCGGTACCATGCAATCAAGCAGCTACTTTTTCTCTCGCGAAATCATTTGACTCTCAAGAAGAGTACAATGAATTCAAGAAAACTTTCACCAATCGTGTAGATCTAACAGGTCAGTCTCTGACCAAAGAAGATGAAATATCATCCAACCTGGTTAGTGATGCACCTACAAGCTCCGAGAAATCGGAAAAACAGGAGATCAAAATGGATAACAATGAATCCGGAATCGACTTGGAAGCATTTGCTAAGAAAGTAGCTGAAGAAACTGCTGCTAAAATTGCAATGAAACAAGCCGAAACAAAAGCCGCTGATGAAGCGGAACAAAAAGCTGCTGCTGACGCAGAAGCTGAGAAAAGTGCTCAAGACGAGCAAGTTAAGTCAACTATCCGTACTGGAATTGAAACTGGTACAGAGCGTTTACTAGCAGACGTTGAAGCAAAAATGTCTGAGAAAGATGCTTCTTTGCAAGAAGTTATGGAAACTTTCAAGAAAGAGCTTACAGAAAAGCAAGAAGAGATTGAAGCTTTAAATGCTAGCAAAAAATCTTTTCAGGATCGTGGACGTTCTGCGGACTTGACCTCATTTGGCCAAGAGTTCCTACAAGCTAAACTTTTAGGCGCTATTTCTCGAAAAGGTATGGACACTTCATATGCTCAAGGCATTATGGAAAAAGCTGGTGTTGATGCCGTTGCTCAAGGTAACTTGGACACTATTATCTCTAATCAGTTTATTGATCAGGTATCGTATAACCAACAGTTAGGCGGATTATTTGAAGAGTTGGCCGTAACTTCTGGTAAAACTACTTTACCAATCACTAAAGTACCTAAAGGCGCTGTATTCTCTACTGGCGGTTTTACTGATGCTACCTCTCTTAATGATGACGGTACTCCAGCAAATGGCTACTCAGTTGATGACGTTACAGTTTCAGCTTACCGTTTAATTGCAGGTACTTTTGTATCTAACGACATTGATGAGCAACTTGTTGTATCATTATTGCCACAGATTTCTAATCAACTCGCAAAAGCTCACGCTGTTGCAATTGACGCAGCAATCGTAGGTGGTCATGGCGGCGGCGCTATCAAAGGTTTACTCGCTACTGGCGGTACTCTTGACGTAGCTTCTTTAGCAGACGGCTTTGCCACTGGCACAACTACTACTGGTTCAGCAGGCGCAGCTACAACTAAATACCCAACCCCTGAGCTTTTAGCTGGCTTACGCTCTAATATGGGTGCATATGGTCAAAACACAGGTGATTTGGCTATTATCGTTAATCCAGATGCTTACTACAACATGATCAATATCACAGGCTTTACTGATATTTCAGAAGTCGGTAGTGATCTTGCAACTAAGATTACTGGTGAAGTTGGTAGTATCTTTGGTATTAAAGTTATCGTTTCGGACGCAATGCCCGTAGCAACTAGCTTGAATGCAGCAGGTATCTTACTCAACACAACTAACTTTGTACGACCACGTCTTGGCGGTGTAAACTTTGAGACTGAGTACTCTGTTGTTAATCAGCGCACTAACTTGGTGGCTAGTCAATCAGTTGGCTTCGATCGATTAGTTTCTGATGCAGCTTCTGCACAGTTAATTCGTTACCCAGCAGCATCATAATAATAGTTATTTTAACTATACTAACTTCGGGGTGGTTCGCCACCCCCAAGTTTTTACTAATGGACTTATAACATGGCCGATTTAATAACACTTACAGATTATAAAGAACTAGAGGGTATTTCAAGTACTCAAAATGACGCTCGCACCGAGGTTATTATAGATTCTGTGAGTTCATTAGTAAAAACTTATTGTGGAAATAGTATAATAGATCATTACTCTACTCCAAAAGTAGAAACACTTACTTTACAACATGGTACTAACTTTTTACAGTTAACCGAAAGCCCTGTAATCTCTATCTCGGTAAGTGGAGTAAAAGAAAGAGATAATATGGCAAAACCTTACGTCACACTAGATGACGCAGATTTCGAACTAGATAAGTCAACAGATACTCTATACAGAATCTCTAGCGGTGTGTATAAGAACTGGCCTACAGGTATTAACTCGGTACAGATTACTTACACTGCGGGGTATGTATCAACTCCTGCGGATTTAAAGTTAGCAGTGGCAGACTTAGTTACTTACTACTTAAAAGGCGAACATAAAGAGCGTAGAACCGTAAAAGGTGCTACTATACAGAACCAAAAGAGTGACTTAACATTCCCTGACCATATCAAGAGAGTGTTAGATCTATATAAGAATTACTAATGAGTAGAAGCAGCCAGTTAGCTTTTTTAAAAAAACTACATATGCAGATGTCTTTCAATTCGGACTTCTATAGAGATAATGTAGCAAATATGCAAACTCATACTTTTAGTCTTACAGGTAGACAGCTAAATAAAGCAATAAGAGCTATAATTGACGCATACTTTCCAGATGCAACAAAAGCAAAAAAGAAAAAGGTACTAGATCGTTGTCAAAAGCCTATGAATATCTTTATAAAGAACGTAGGGGACAGGGTAAGAAGTACTTCCAAAACTAGTGAAGGGATACGTAGTATAAAGGTTACCAAAAGATCCGTAGTTGCTGTTTTTGATGCTACAGGAGGAAATAGGTTTGAAAAAATATACGGCCAATATGCTAGAGGGCCCGCGTACGTTAAAGTGTTTACCGAAAGCATACTAAAGGTTTTTGGCGAAGAATTCGGAGCAGTCCCTTTAAAAAAGAACAAGAAAGGAGAGCTAGTAGACTTAAAAGCTGGAGATATATTTAACTTAGAGCATGGTAATGAGAGAGGCATAGTAGAGAGCCTCATAAGAGATGCAGTAGATAATGCAGTATTAGAGTCTAATGTACATACTAAAGCAGATGTTAATAGATTTTTCAAAGAAAATGATGTAGAGCTATCTCTCATCCGAGATACAAAGACTGATACAATGGAAGTCTTTTTGGGCTCTAAGGTAATTAATGCTGCAGAGGGTATAAAAAGTAAAAAGGCTAAAGCTGATTTAGGAAAAGCACTTGTACAGGCTATACAAAAGCTTGAGTCTTCAGGAAACAAGTTAAGCTACATGAAAGGCTCACCCTCTTTTGTAGATATTAAAAAAAGCCAGGCCACAGAAGCCGTATTAGACCCTTTTAGAAAAAAGAAAAAGCATAAAGTTTCCAAGACAAAGAAAGCAAAGACTACGAAAAGCAGTGCTAAGCTAAAGATACAAGTAGGGAAGAGTTTAGCCATACCTTTAGCTAAAAAAGCTGTGCAAAAGAAGAGAGCAACAAAAAGTAAATCTGCCGCTTCGTCTCCTTTACAATTAATGGCTTCTCTTAATAAGGTACTGCCAGAGACAGTAGCTAAAAATATGAAATCTCCGGCCCTTAACTATCAAACAGGTAGATTTGCAGATAGTGTACAAGTTACAGATATAAGTACTACAGCTAAGGGATTCCCTAGTGTGGGGTACACTTACCAAAGAGACCCTTATGAAGTATTTGAGGCTGGTAGTGGTTCCAGGTTTGCAGATTCAAACCGAGACCCAAGAAAGATAATAGACGCGTCTATACGAGAGATAGCCAGAAATATGGCAATCGGAAGATTCTTTACTAGGAGAACATAGTGGTTTCAAGAACATACACCACGAGAAGAAGTGGTATTTTACAAGCCTTGGCCAATAAGCTCAAGGCTATAGATGGCACTGGAGAATATGCTACAAACTTATTTGAAAACGTAAGCCCTAGGCTTTTGTTTTGGGATGAGGTAACAGATTTTCCCGCGATACACTTAAATGCAGGACAAGAGACTAGAGAATATCAAGGCGGCGGGTACAAAGATAGGTTTTTACAGGTAACCGTACGATGTTATGTAAATGAAGAAGAGGCCCAGGATGCGCTCTCCGCTTTATTAGAGGACGTTGAAACCGTATTAGAAGATAACTCCAGCTTAGAATATTTAGACAGAAAAGGGGTAAATCATCGTACCCAGCAAATCACTATAGTTAGTATTGATACTGACGAAGGTGTACTAGAACCTTTGGGCGTCGCAGAGATGACTATTGAGGTTCGATATTAGAAACAACTAGTAGGAACAGACGTTCACGCTTAGTTTTTTCAAGAGAATCATAGGAGAAATACTATGGCAGATACATTATATCTGAGTAGAGATTCCAAGCTTTTTGTTAGTACCCCTGCAGGGTTCAAAGAGACAGAGGCAGCTTTAAAATGGGAAGTACCTATTTTAGAAGGCTTCTCTATCTCTCAAACAGACAATAGCTCGGAAGTTACAACAAGCGAAGCCGTTGGAGCCAATGGCATCACAAGTAGAGGTATGCACAAGTTTAAAACTTCTACAAACCCCTGCGAATTTTCATTCCAAACATACGTTAGACCTTATAAAACTGGTAATGCTGGAGATACCGAAGAAATTGGTGCTACAAACAAATTCAGTGGACAGTCTAGCAACGAGTCTGCCCCTGAACTAGTTTTATGGGCACTTATGGCATCGGCTACTAAATTAAAGGATGACGGACATTATGTTAATCCTTCAGCCGGCACAGCCGCTAGCCCTACCGGGGTAGTAGTAAATCCGGGCGTAGCAGGCGCAAACCCCACCACAGTAGACTTCAGTAAATCAGTAATTGCACAAGCAGCCGCAGCTGATTTAATTTTTGAAGTTAATGAAATGACGGGTAATACTGCTACTCGATATACAGCAGTAGGTGCTGTTATCAGTGAAGCAACCATAGATTTTGATATCGAAGGTATTGCAACTATTTCCTGGACAGGAACAGCTAAGTCTATGTCTGTTACGTCCGGACAAGCTAAGATAGTTGGTGATGTTTCTGAGCGTTTAACAGGTTCTGCAAGCCCTGCTAAATTTATACAAAATAAACTTAGTCAGGTAGTACTAGACCCAGCATCAGGAGGTTTAAACAGTGGAACAGCTTATAACTTAGTTTTAACAGGTGGAAGTATTACATTCTCCAATAGTGTAGAGTTTATTACCCCTGAACAGATTCATACTGTAAACGATCCTATTGCTCATTACTTAGGTACTTTATCTATAACAGGTAGCTTAACTTGCTACTTAAACGGTGACAGTAATGGCTCTTTAAAACTTTTAACAGACTCTTTATCACATAATGATACTGTTAATTCCAATGCTCTAAATGTTACTATTGGTGCAGCTGCGGGACCTAATCTCAAGATTAAGGTAGACAACGCCCATATAGATATTCCATCAACCAGTTTCGACGATGTAGTTTCTTTAGATATAGGCTTCACTGCACTAGGTGCTAGCAATAATATAGCGAATTCATCGCAAGTCTCGCTAGAGTATAAGTCAGGAGAATCATAATGAGTCTATTTCTAGGTAGAAAGACCAAACTGTTTGTATTGTTTGGCGGTAAATATTTCGAAATCCCAGTTCTAGACGGCTATAGCTTTAGCCAGTCTACGAATACTACAGAAGTCACTTTGAACGAGGCTACTAATGCCGCAGGCGCATCTAAACGGGGCCGTAAGGTATTTAACAGCTCTTTGTCTCCTGTTGAGTTTTCTTTCCAGACTTATATGAGACCTTTTGTAAACTCTGGTACGGATGCAGTAGGTACTAACGGTAGCGTAGGTACTACAGCAGGTAGAACTCACACTGTAGAAAGTATCTTATGGGGCTTATTTGCAGGTACAGCAACTACTTATTCCGCAGATGGCACAACTATTACAGATGGTACTAATACTATTGTGTCTAATGGAGCTACTACTTCGGACGTTACTTTCGCACACTCCAATAAGAGTACACTAGGCGAAGCTGTATTTTACTTTGTAGTAAGTGATGGAGATGGAGCTTCTTCTATTAACTATGTTATTGATAAAGCAGTTATAAACGAAGCCAGCATTGACTTTGACATTGAAGGTATTGCTACTATTTCTTGGTCGGGTATGGGCGCTACACTGCAAGAAGAAGACAACGCAGCGGGCGACACGGACATTGCTGCAATCACTAGAGCTACTGCAAATACTGTCTATGACAATCGCGACGATAGCAACAACTTTATTCAAAATAAGCTGACTACTATCTCACTAGTTGCTGTTGATGACAGTAGTGGTAATACTGGCGTAAACTTTCGAACTCCTTTCCCAGGTAAAGGAAATGGCGTATACGATATTGTTGCTACAGGCGGAAGTCTAAACATTAGCAATAATCTATCGTTTTTAACTCCAGAAGAGTTAGGAGTTTTAAACACTCCAATTGCACACGTCACAGGTACTAGAACAGTTAGCGGCAATATTAGTTGTTACTTAAATGAGCAGAGTGGAGGCAGTGCAGATCTATTCCAGGATCTTAGCGAAAACTACGTTGCAGATGTTAATAAGTTTGCTCTAGTTATAAACCTAGGTGGAGAGTCGGGAAACAGATGTGTTATATCGTTACCTACAGCCCACATAGTACCTCCGACACACTCAGTAGAGGATGTAATTTCTGTTGATGTAGCATTTGAAGGCTTGCCGGATGATATTGCATCTACAGGAGAAGTAACCCTTTCTTACGATACATAGTATCTTAATAAGTAAAACGTAAAGGGGCTTCGGCCCCTTTATTTGGAGTATAAAATATGTCAGCTAATGCAGATCATCTATATTTTGGGCAAGATATGCAGGTATACTTGTATACCGAAAACAACACCTGGTGGAAATTACCTGTAGAAGGTGTGCCTCAGTTTTCACAAAATGCTCAAAGTGAGCCTGTAACTGTGTCTACCATGCCGCAGATACCTTCAGTGAGCGCTGCTCCCCGTTCTACTTCCAATAGTAAACACTTCAAAACAGAATATGAGCCAGCTAGTTTTTCTTTTACTACTGCAATTAGGCCTTATACGACCACTACCAGTAAGAAGCAGGCGGCAGAAAGTATTTTGTGGGAGCACCTCGTTGGAGGCAATACTTTAGCCTCTACGTCCACTGCAGTGGAGGCAGATCTTAAAGACGAGTACGCTAAGTTTGACTTATATATAGTATATAAAACAGGTTTTGGTTTCAAACTAACAGGTTGCGTGCTAACAACCGCAAGTATATCAGTAGGTATAGATACATTAGCTACTATTGCTTGGTCAGGGCTAGCTCTAAAATTGGATAAAGTACAAGGATTTACAGCTCCTGCACAAGGAATCTGGCAGAACAGACTACACCTACAAAATAACGTGTACCTCAGAAATAAGCTAAGTATTTTCAACATGAAAGATACCTATAACGTTGCTGCCGTATCTGCATCTGTAGAGTTTAAAGTACAGCACACGCCCGTAGTTCCTTCTATATTAGGGGAAATAACATATCCCGTAAGTTTCAGTAGAGGACCTATAGAAGCCTCGGGTAGTGTCTCCGCATATTTTCTGGGACAAGATACTACTGCATCCAATGGTCCCAGTGCTACACATTTAGGTGGAGTGGTTTTGCAAGAGATGCTAGTTCCTGATAATGGCCCAGAGACAGATCCTATACGACTACATATAGGTGGAACAACTGCGGGCAGCAGTGTAACAGTACTACTTCCTTCCCCCTTTATACAGAGTGTAACGTTAAACCCTTCAGAAGCTATGGTATTTGAGATTTCTTTTACTTCAGCAAGCCCTACCACAGATACAACTGAGCTTACTTTATCTAAAACCTCTCAGTTCAAGGTAACCTACAATTAAAAAATACTTCTTGACTTTTTAACTGCTTTCCCTTATACTATAGAGTATAAAATTCAAACGTGGTCAAAGACCTGGTAAAAGGGAATACTTGTGGATATATATCATCATTTAGAGAATACAAAAGTATTTATCCGACCAACGTCAGGTACTGCTATATATGAGCTAGACTTGCTGTCTTCGGGAGCTACCTTTTCTCAGACTTTTACAGAAAATACTTATGGTGAAAAAACTTTACAAAATTCAGGCCACTTAGTTAAGAAAGGCAATTTTATAAAAGCAAATCCAGCAAACTTCAGCTTCTCTATACCTTTACTAAAAGAAGATGATTTCTCTGCATCTGTATTCGACCTAATAGTATCTCTAGATAGTACTAACAATTTGCAATCTTTTGACCTCTTTTTTATTGATCAAGATAAGTCTTTTTTTATAAACAGCTGTGTATTTACTTCCTGCTCCTTTCCAATACAACAAGGAAGCCTATTATCTCTAGAGCTTTCAGGACAGGGAATAAAAATATCAGAGGGAGGTGGCAATGGTTCACCAATTATTACTGATAGCACATGGACTATTGGCGGGGGCGCTAATTTTAGTTCAAGCAATATAGTAGCTAGAACTAGCCCTAGACAACTACTACCTTTAACAAAAGTTTTAGTAGGAAGAACTAGCGGTTGGACAACGAATTCTGGCGTAGTAACTACAACAGCGAACGCCAGCCGCTTACTGCTCCAAACCTCCATGGAACTCCAAAATAATATGATTTGGCTACCTTATGATAGTATACATAAAGGAGTAGAAGGAGAAATAATGTATCCTAGCGCCTATACTTTAGAAGGTCGCATTTTAGCTGGCAATGCCAAATGGGCTATGACATCTGCTTTAAACGCAAATGAACAGCTTACAGCTAGAACTAACAATACTAAATTTTATGAAAATAGTGCATGGACTACCGGAGCACTTAGTTTAGTGTCTGGTACAGATTACGGAATAAAATTCAACGCCGCTTCCGGTGTGAACATATCCTCTAGGATATCACCAGGAGCAATTTACACCTTGGATATGGATTGGAGACTTGCAAGCAATTCTTCGGACATTTCTTCATTACTTACTTACATTACTGCCTAAGGAGGCACTTTATATGCAACTTAAAAACTTAATCATTGATAGCAAATCAGCATGGATCGACTATTCTGGTATGCCAGGATTCTCAGTAGAGATCGTTAATTTATCTAAAAAAGAGCTCCAGGGCTTGCGTAAGCGCTGCACTACTCAAAAGCTAGACAGAAAGACTCGCTCTATGGAAGAAACTTTAGACGAAGAAAAGTTTGTAGTAGAGTTTACTCATTCTACAATCCGAAACTGGAAGGGTTTAACTCTAGAACATCTAGAAACTTTACTACTAATTGATACTGAAGGACAAGATCTATCAGAAGAATTAGAATACTCATCAGAAAACGCAGAAATATTAGTAGGTCAATCAACAGAATTTGACCAATGGCTCAATGAGGTAGTCTTTGATCTAGACAACTTTCGTACAGTTAGAGATAAATAACTTATGGGATAGGCTCACAAGTTTCTTCAATACTTCAGATTCTAAGATAACAGTAGATAGATACTTTGAAATATGCGAACAACTAGGACAAGAGCCTGACCCAAAAAAGATTCCTGTAGAGTGGGCAGATCTTCCCGATATAGCTAGAGAGGCCGTCAACATTTTCAATATGTTAGGCGACAGAATAGTAGCAGATATTGGTTATTTAGGAAAAGATTATAGTAATTTAGCAGTACTTATGACTGCACACGAAATAGAGGATACCGAACTCTTTTTAGAGATTATAAACTGGTTAGACTCAAGAGTTATCAAGCAATCTTCTGAAACAATGAAGAGAGAGCGGGATAAACTTAAGAAGAAACGATAATGGCAAGTACAATTAAGCTAAAGATATCAGTAGATGATAGTGGATCTTTAAAGGTTGTTGCTAAGGAAGCAGGCAAAGCTGCTTCTGCAACCGATAAACTGGCTAACTCCACAGATAAACTCAATAATAAAAGAAATAAGTATCACAAAACGGAAAAGGGAGTAGCTGGAGCAACTAGCAACTCTACCAAATCGTTTGCCAAACAAGCCCAGGCCATCGGAGGCGGTAGCTCTGGTCTTGTAGGCGCATACGCAACTCTTGCTGCTCACGTATTCGCAGTATCGGCAGCCTTTGGTGTTCTACAAAGAAATGCAGGTTTCAAGCAATTGGAACAAGGCATTATCTTTACAGGTAGAGCAGCAGGCGCCAACCTACCTTTAGTATCGAAAAACCTTAAAGAAATAACTGATAGTGCCATTTCTACTGCAGATGCAATGAAAGCGGTAGCTATCGGTACGTCTGCAGGATTTAGCTCAGATCAGTTAGAGGGCTTAACCAAAGTAGCAAAAGGAGCATCTCTAGCTTTAGGTAGAGATATGACGGATGCAATGGATCGTCTTGTTCGTGGTGCAGCAAAATTAGAGCCAGAAATACTTGATGAATTAGGTATCATGGTTCGTCTAGATAAGACTGCTCAAGACTTTGCAGGTACAATAGGTAAAAGTGCAGACGAATTAACTGTTTTTGAAAAGAGAATGGCGTTTACAAATGCAATTATTGATCAAGGCCAGAAAAAGTTCGGAGCCTTAAATGGCGTAATCGAAGCAAACCCTTACTCAAAACTAGCGGCACAATTCGATAGTCTGATAAAAGGCACAATAGGTGCTTTTGATACTGTACTAGGGCCAGCAGTAGGAGCCATCGCAGGCAGCATGGGAATGTTAATAGGTGTGATGGGTATCTTTGCCACTGGTGTAGTTAAGATGATGGTACCTGCCTTGAGTCAAGGTGGCGCCGCAGCGGCAGATATGGCCGATCAAATGCAGAAAAATGCGAAATCTCAGATTGCAAATACAAAGGCATTCAAAGATGCTCCAGAGATTTTCACTAAGCTACAGAAGAAAATGGCGGATGGAACTGCAACTGCAAAAGATATGACGGATGCACAAACTAGTTTAAAGAGATCTATAGCTGGCCATAATAATACTATGGATGCTTCTATCAAGAAACATGGTGAAGACTCTAAAGTAGTAAAGGACAAACAAGAAAGATTAAAGGGATCAGAGAACGCTTTAAAATCCCTAACTAATGCACAGAAGCTAGAAACCCAAGCAACCATACAGGCCGGAAGAGCCGATGTACTAAATACGGCATCTACTAAAGGACTAGTAGCTACATATAAAGCATTGAGCACGCAGATCTCAGTCGAAATGGCGCTTCTCAAGGCCGACACAATAGGCAAAACTACGGCTACTAAAGTAACGAAGCAATTTAGCTTTGCTACTCGCATGGCCGCCTTTAGCGTAAAAGCTTTCGGGCTTGCTATAATAAATGCAATCCCCATTATAGGGCAGATTATATTCTTTGCTTCTATGGCTATCGAGCTCTTTAAAAAAATGTTCACGTCTAAACCTACTGTATTAGAAGAGCAGATGGAAAAAACTAAAGAAGTGCTAAAAGAGTTTCCCAATGTAATAAATCAAATGATAGATTCATACGAAATGGCTTCAGATAGCTCTCAACGCTTTGAAATTTCATTAAAAGCACAAGCGGGATTAATTAGTCAAGTAAGTAGCGAAATGAGAGCACAAACGGCAGTGCAAAGAACAGCGTTATTGATAGAACAAGCCAGGGCGAGAGCGGCTCTAATAAAAACAAAAATTATAAATGAAAAAATATCAACCAAGCGTATCGGTGGGGGCACAGACATAAATGCTGTCAGGTATAAAGCAGCGTCACAGGCGGGGGCAGAGAAAAGAGTACAGAATGCCAATGAAGATACTGTAGACCTAGATCTAGCAAAAGATAACCAAATAGTAATTATGGCAGAAGCTATAACTATGCAACAGATGATGGCTGCAGCAACTAAGGCAGGTTCTAATGAAAATAAGCTAGCAAATAAGCAACTAGAAGAAACTACCAGAATCTTTGAATTACTGGTTAATGGTGGCATGGGACCAGATGAGGCTGGCAAAGCCTACCAGAAGCTGGAGCTAGAGGTTGGTAATACTTTGGAAACTTTCAAGGCTTCTACAGATTTGGTTGCAGCTAGTAATAAGAGAATGCTGGAAGCTGCAAAACCTACAGGAGTATACTCGGGTGAAATTACGGAGCTAGGTACTGTCATTTCTGCTTTAACAGACGAGATGGACAACCCAGAAGTAGTTGCACGATATGCACAAATATTCCAAAACTTTGGCATAAAAGAAGGGGACTTAGAGTCATTACGGACACTGAAAAAAGAGCTTAAAGAGTTAAATCATTTAGCAACAAATGCTGGTGTACAAGCCTCTGGAGAGAAACTACAGGCTTTCGGTGACGAAAAAGCAGGTGGAACAACCAAGGAGTTGCTAGGGAAAGAAAGAAGTAGGTCCGTGGATAGAATGGACATTGCTCAAAGAAACTTAGATGTAGGCATACAAACTGGAATGACCGACTCCGAAAAAGCAGGCTACAATACTACTATAAATAATGAATTATTAAATCAAGGAAAGATCGATAGCCAGCTGTCGGCAGACAGAGTTTCAGAAGCCACTAGACTAGGCGGAGCGGGGTTCGGGGCAGGTACGCAAGTAGGAGAGACTGTACAGAATATCAAAGGCACGTTGGACAATCCAGAAGTAGAAAAATCGGCTAAAATTAAAATGATGTCTGACGCTATATCTCCTATGACAGAGCAGTTAAAGTCGATGGGCCCAGAAGGCGAAGCCATGGGCATGGCAATAGAAGGAGCGGCACTCTTAGGTGAGACTTTAACTAGTGCATTTGAAGGTGGAAAGATGTCAGCAAAAGACGGTCTTGCGGCTACTGCCGCAGCACTTAGTGCCGTTAGTGGTATAATGAAAGCTCAGACCAAAATGCGAGTTGCAGGAATAGATAAAGAGATAAAAGCAGAAAAAGCTCGAGATGGTAAATCTAAAGAAAGCCTAGATAAAATTAAAAAACTAGAGAAAAAGAAAGACGATATGAAACGCAAGTCTTTTGAGAAACAGAAAAAAATGCAAATAGCACAGACTGTAATAAGTACAGTTAGTGCAGTAATGGCAGTAATGGATGATGTTCCCACTCCCTTTAACTTTATACTTGCAGGTCTTGTGGGTGCTATGGGTGCAATGCAAATTGCTACAATTAGGAAGCAAACCTACGATGGAGGTGGCGGTGGCGGCGGTGCTTCACCCGCTAAAAAACCAAGCTCTGTATCTATGGGAGAGCGCGGAGGAAGCGTAGATCTAGCTAACTCATCTTCAGGAGCTGTAGGAGAATTAGGATATGCTAGAGGCAAGGACGGTGTTGGAGGCATTAATAACTTTAAGCCCGCTTTCACTGGGGCACGGTATAGAGCATCGGGAGGCAGCGCAGGCTATATAGTAGGCGAGCAAGGTCCCGAGTTATTCATGCCAGATACTCCCGGAAATATAGTATCTGCAGGAGACACAGCAGCTGGAGGAGGTAGCTCTAATGTAAATATTAGTATATCTGCTATAGATGCGGCAGGCGTAGAAGACGTACTACAAGCACAGAGAGCCAACATAATAGGCATGATCAGAGAATCAGCAAATCAAGTAGGTGAAACATTCTTAGAAAATGTTGACACTATAAGCGAAGGAGCAAGATACTAATGGCAGTTTTTAGCAGTTATCAAAACACTTTACCAGATCCCAATAACGGGGTCTCGGCTAGTGGTAGTGCGGGTACTGGTGATGCAGGCTACGTGGCAGGACCTGGGTACTCTTCTGTGTCTTTAAAATCGGTCTTTCCGTCTCAAACTACTCGTACCAACTCTGGTAGTGTTATTGTTCGTAACATAGCAGGGCATAAATGGGATATCAATATAAGCTATAACCCACTTCTTAGAGCTCAATTTGAGCCTATGTATGCTTTTTTGCTTCAAAAGAAGGGTTCTGTATCCCACTTTTTTGTATCACTACCTCAATATAAGCAGTCACAAAATGCCGCTTGGAATACCTACTTAACTACTGGTAACTCTGGAGGAGTGCAGACTGTAAAACCTTCTGCAAATGTTTTAGCGGGCGCAGATAAGTTTATATTTACTAATAATGGAGGAACAGCATTTAATTCTTCTACTATGGCAAGCGGGAAACCTGGAGTAGGCGACTTATTCAATATTGTAGACTCTAATGACACCAATCACAGCAAAGTATATATGATCACTAGAGTGTCAACAAGAGCAGACTACTTAAGTGGTAGCCGGCCAGACGCCGATGAATTTGGAATAGAGTTTACTCCTCCACTAAGAAAAGCGGTAAATGCAGCAACAAGCACTGTAAATTTTACAGACGTAAAGTTTAGAGTAATTAATAAAGGAAAAGATATAAGTTATAGCCTAGACGTAAACAATCTATATAAGCTATCGCTAAACGTAGAGGAGGCTCAACCGTAATGGCAACAGAAAACCTAAGAGATTTAACCGACTTACTAAAAGCAGCATTAATAGAAAATGTTGCTTTTAGCTATGCACACCTTGTAAAATTTGAAAGACCAAAAAGAGCTTCACAGTTCTTAGGAGAGTCTAGTAACCAAGCAAAAGACTATGCTTATATTACAGATGCTTCGTATGATATACTATTTGATGATGGGTCTGGAAATGGTGCACAAGTATATAGAGCAAACAAGTTATTAAAGCTAAGTAATGCCAATGAAACTATAAAAGCAAAAGCTTCAACAATGTCCTTAGTTCTGGACTCGTCTACCTTAGATTCTAAAGCTATATCTCCTACTATAAATATTGCATCCGGAATATCCTCCGGTAACCAGGGTCAGCTAACCTCTTCAGATACTAATTTTGTAGAGGAAGGATTTAGAGAAGGAGACAAAGTCTCTTTAAATCTCAATACTACGTCATATGATATGCGTATAGAAACATTTACCAATGATGGCAAAGGTTTCATACTTACAAATATCATGGGATCAGGCCTAGCTGTACCTAGCATAAATAATGTGCAGTATGACAACCTTTCTCTAGTATCTGAAGAACTAACTGCTTTGACCACTAATAAGGTAGCCACTACATATACTAGCTACATAAATAGGGACATAGAGGTAGTAAAAATATTTACAGCTGTAGAAGACGTAAGCCTAGATGTAAACAAAGATGGAACAGACGAAACAGTAGTACTTGCTGGCGGTAATTTAGGAAACTATTTGATGTTCAAAGGCATCATATCAAATGCTAACATCACAGACGGCCCTAATCGTTCCGAGATAACATGGGTAGCGTCTAGCCACTGGGCTGATTTCAATAGGGTACAAGGCAGACGGACAGAAGATACATCACACAGAGCTTTAGACTCTGACGGTCTCCCAAATAGAGAGGCTACAGTTACTCCTGCCTACGCAGATGATTTAGGATTTTTACATGCTACTCGTTCAGTAAATTTAACAGCGGTATATAATAGAACCGAGACTAGAACGGAAGTTGATTACGATAGCGGATTTTTAGGTATAGGATCAGATGTAAGCACTAGAGAAGTAGAGTACGATGTACCTACGGAGCTAGACCTTAAGTTTAACATGCAGGCAAAGTTCCTACCTGTAGTATACGGAGTACAGCGAATAGATAGTATTCCGATGTTTGCAGACACTAGATTTAACCTATCAACTCAGGTACATGCACTATACGGATTAGCAGAGGGAAGAATTACAGGATTGTACGATCTTCAACTCGATGGACATAGCTCCATTTGTATGGATAAACAAGATTACGATGTGCGAGGAACTATAGAGGTAGCACAAGATGCAGATGGTACAATCGATTTTCTATGTAAAGGTTTCCAAAACTATGGTAATACTTTAGTAGGTTATGATGCTTCTAGTGGGCAGGCTGTTTCTCAGACTACTTCTGCAGTAGGTCAAAATGACTTTAGCTTTGATGGTAAAAGCAGAGGTGTAGTACCTCAGTTTGATGATTTTAAACCTGTAGTATTTAAACACAGTGAGAGAGCTATAGGCAACAATGGTATATTACACGAATTAACACATTCTTTTGATAGCCCTATAGACTGCCATCTAACTTTTCACTCAGGAAAAGCATACCAAAAAGCTAATAATAGAATGGTATCTATAGCACAGGCCGCTAATGCAGATGAAAGATTCAAAGTTCAAAGAGACTACTATAACCAGAAAGAGGTATACTGGGGACCAAACCATAGACTGTTAGATACGGCATATTTACATGCTGAGTTTCGTATAACCGAAGGAGAAACTAAACTTCCTAAGTTCAAGGCCGTAGTAAAAGGTGTATCAGTAGAGTGCTTTAACTACGATCATAGCTACGCTCTAGATATTTCTAGACTATCCTCTAATACTTCTCAGTTGAAGAACTTTCAAATTGGAGACCAGGTACAATTATTCAATACTGTAACTACTAATGAGATCACTAGCTCGACTCCTTGGGTCATCCATGATAGATGGTTCTTCTACGATGCAGAAGGATCGAAGAATTATAGATTTATAATTAAAAATAGTGCAGGAGAATACCCTACAATACTGTCAACAGGCAGGTTTTACATGGAAGTTTCTAGTGTTAGACTATACTTTGCAGCATATGCCGCCAAAGCCCATGGAACAGACAAATCTGTAGGTGCAGCCTTATCCACCACAATAAGTGGTAGAGGTGCACAGCAGATATCTATTAGTAGCGCTTCTAACGCTGTTAAAGCAGCATTAGCTTTATCAGGCGCGTCTGTTAAGCTGACTTCTAACAAGAATGATTCTTTTATACACGCAAACTTTTCAGGTTTTACTTATAGTTCTAACACTTTGAACAATTTGGGCAGTAATGTAACTTGGACTAACGATATTACCTCCGTAGTCGTAGGTAATGGAATACAACTTGATAGTTCTGCAACTGGTACCGATAATGTATATAACGGAGCAAGGATTACTGTAACAAGAAACTTTGATGATGGAACTAAGTACACACAAACTAGAAAAATTGTAGACTATAACGGCTCAAATAAAGTAGCAGTAGTAGATTCCCCTTGGGACGGTGGATATATCCCTGGAGTTGGAGAACCTACTAATGCCGATACTTATAACATAGAATTGGGCGTGGATGAGCGACCTAGTATTAACCCTGCTATGCAGATGATGGATTACTTACGTAGTAAAAGGTATGGTAAAGGATTAAAATTAACTGATATAGACCTACCTTCTTTCATAGCGTCAGGTAGAGAGTGTGACCAACAAAGTACTGTAACTGTAGTAGGAACTAGTGCCGCAGTAGGTAATTTGGAGAAAGGAGCTGTATACACTTATGGTACCGCAGGTACTACAGGATATTTTAGAGGTACCGTTTACGATGTAGAAACAACTGCTAGGGACATAGGAGGTGCTTTATATAAACAAGTCACCTTTAGCAACGTAATAGGTAAGTTAGGTAGAAAGTTTAATAAATACACTAACTTTGCAGCTAATGAGCTTATTTGGGAAAATGGAGTGGCGAAAGCTGCTACTTCGGGGTATATGACCGGAGGGTTTGGAACCAGTGGAAATTTAACTACTGCTACTCTTACTAAACTTACCTCAAACCAAGTGGCCAAGAATGGCCCTACTAGCCTCGTTATTGATGTTAGTATATTTAAGTCTGGAAACGGAAACCCTATTGTTAAAAGTTTTACTACTAACTTTAACACCTATAGTGCTTCGGGGTATTCTTTATATGACTCCGATGATATAAAATATTGGAAATATGTAGGTTGGGATTATCCAGATCAAAGAAACGTTACTAGACATCAGATGAACCAATCTATTAATACGTCTCAACCTCTATTTACCAACGTAAATAAGATGCTAGACCAGTTTAATGGTATGTTGCGTTACTCCTCTGGTAAATATTCTCTAGCTATAAAAAGTAAGCAGCCTTCCACATTTGATCCTTTAGAGATTTTCGAAGCAGGGGATATAATAGGTACTTTAAAGCTAACAGATTCTGGGAGCAAAAAGACTTACAATACTGCCCAACTTAGTTTTCCTGACCCTCAAAATAAGTTTGAGAACAGGGAGATAGGCTTCTTTGATTCTAACTTCTTGAAAGAAGATAAGGGCGTACCCAAAAACCTAAGTTATCAAGTTAGGGGTATTACTAATTACTTCAACGCAAGATTCAATGTAGTACAAAAAATAAAAGAATCTAGGTACGGACTAACAGTAAACTTTCAGGTAGGCCCTAGAGGTTTAGCACTTGTTCCAGGAGAAGTAATACAAGTAAGCTACCCACGATTTGGCTTCCAAAGTAAGTCTTTTCGTGTATTGGCACTCACATTTACGGCTGACTGCCTAGTAAATGTTACTGCGGCTGAGCACAATGAAGATGCTTATATAGTAGAAAATGTACAAGAAGATGTAACAGGAGGAACTTTTCAGCTAGGAGGGGTGCCTATAAAACAGAAACCGACAGAGCCGAGTGGTCTTACTGCTTCATCTAACAGTCCAGGAGGCATAACCCTTGTCTGGGCCCATAGTGCGTCATTCAGCCCTTTAACACACAATGTTGAAATATGGAGGGGCACAGGTAGCACTAGGTCTACCACTACTAATGTTGCCGCAGCAGCTACAAACCCTACCGCAGCCACAACAGCTGTTGTAGTATCAGATGTAACAGGTATCTCTGCCGGAGATAGCGTAGTATTTAGAAACTCGCCTGCAGGTTTAAAAGTTGCCGTTGGCGGTGTTAATACATCAACCAACACATTAACATTAGACCAAGCGGTAGAGATACCTTTAAATGTAGAGGGTAGTTCAGTAGAGACTGTACCTGACCTGACAACAAGCGAAGTAGATAGTCTAGGCACTACTCCTACTATTTCAGCTAGAACTCAGCTTACTTTTTTCAAAGCTATAAAAATCCATACAACTAGTGGGGACGAGAATGAGTACATAGATCCTGTAATATCCTCTGACAGTACTGTCACTAGATATTATTGGGTTAGATATTCTGTGCGCACTCAAGAGCTAAGTGCTGGAGCCATAAAAACTACAGAGAAGTTCTCTACTTTTGAGCCTGTAGGTAATGGTGTTTCGGCAACAAGTCAATCAGCCGCAGCTCCTAGATCTGTGCAGCTAATAATTGGTGGATCTAATCAAACAGGTAATGTAGTTACATATGATGAAGACTCTGCAAACCCTTCTCCCTCTAATGTAACTGTAACAGCTACACCTACAAATATTTCAGATGCAGCTAATGTAACCTATGTGTATGCACGCAGCTCTGATGGTTCAACTTTTACTGATTACACCTCTGGAGTTAGCACTAACGTACTTTCGTATCAACCTCCTGCTAGTTTAGGTGCTTTACCAGAAATAATTCGTGTAACTATGACGGATCAAATACCTGGTGGACCCACCTATGTATCTACAGATCAAATAACCATACTAGGTACTCGTACTACACCTAGTTTGATTACTTCATCTTTGAACCTTGCAGGACCTTACTCTACTTTTAGGGATTTAACAATAGGCGCGTTCCATTCAGCGGGCAATGCAACTATATCACTAGATACTACTGCAGGAAACTTTCTAAGTGATGGACAGTCTTTAAAAGTTCAAGCCACTGGAGCGGATGCCTGGGTATACTTTAATGGATTACCAGGAGGCAGCTCTTTAACTAATTCAGTTCCAATAACTCCTGGCTTAAAATATGTATTATCAGCTTTTGTAAAATTAGATAATACAAACAGCCCCAGTACTTCAAATAATGTACAGCTATATATAAGACATAATGGCGCAGCCTCAAATAATCATGAAAGAGGTACTGTACTCAATCATAGTGTGCCTGCAGATGGGGCATGGCACAGAATTGAAACATTTATAGATCTCTCAGCTTCTACAAATGGTAAAAATACTGCGGATGCATTAACTATTAGGGTTGATAATGATTCTTTTAGCTCAAATGGTACTACTACCATGTACTTTGATAATGTACAACTAGAAGTAAGAACGCAAGACGCAGACGCAAGCCAATTTACCCCTGCTAGTGGAGGAGCTTATACAGTTCAACAGACTCTGCCTACAATTAACTTCTCTGCAAACGCTTTAGGGGCTGTGAGCGATGTTACAGCGTATATCAATAGATTTATTGTCTCCAAGGACGGGGCCGCATATACTTATGATGCGTCCACTCCTACTGACCAAACAGACTCTTACCCTCCTAGATCCTATAGGTTCGGAACTATGGTAGAAAGTCAAAGTAATTATGGTTCAGGATCTCAAGATGATATCAAGTTATCAGTTACTTCGTCGGGTCAAATATCAGTAGAAACAGGGTCAAACTCCCCTTTTCTAAGCGCAAATAGTGTAGACTCTTGTCATGTAGATGTGCCGGTAATAGATAACGGTACAAATTTGATTATAATCACTATGCGCCTAACTTTTACAAAGACTATACAAGGTACTATAGGTGTACCTGCCAAAACCGTATCTCTTAGAGCTTCTCAACAAATAATAGAGTATAACGCAGCCGGCACAGGCGGTACAGGTAATATTACCCTTACTGCTGATGGAAGTAACTACACTGATGCATACTTTAAGTTTACAGACAGTTTTAGTACTGGTACTACTGCTACCAACCAAAACGGCTTTAGTGACGGCGACAGTGCGAACGTAGGTACTGCCACGTTTGCAATACCTAATAACTATAGCTCTACCCCTTATACTTTTACTGTAGAAGCTAGAGAGGGTGCAACAGGTACTCCAATAGCTACAGATACTGTTACAATTGCGGCTCTTAAGCCTGGTGCTGATGGCCTATCCTCCGCACAACAAGTAGATAGGTTCATGCTATCTAGAACTGCTGCTGCAGGTGACATTACGTTTAGTGCAAGTAATAATGCTGTTAAATTAATAGACGCAGGGGGTACTGATAATGAGATAGGTATGGTATTGCCCGCTAAGAGTGTTATACCTGGCCAGAAGTACGATGTAAGTTTCGCATACAAAGCAGATTCAGCTGCCTCGGCTGGATTCTACGCACGAATCAATGCAGACACTAGCGTTTTATCTTCAGGAAATACTGCAGTAGCTAGTGGAGGCTTTCACGAGACAGGAGTTAAAGACGTATCCAATAACAAAGATACAGTACCAGGTTTCTTAAACGGTAGTGTACTTAGCAATACCACTGGCGGATTTCCAGTATCTACGTCTTGGCAGGTTAAAACATTTGTATATACCGTCCCTACTAGTGCAGTTGTAGCAAGCCTACAGTTTTTGAAATGGTCAGGAATATCTGCCACTAACGCACTCTACATTAAAGACGTAGAATTCGCTTTGCAAGGAGCGGCGGGTACTGATGGCATTACAGTACTTTTAAGTAATGAAACCCATACTTTTCCTGCTTCTAATGGCGGTAATGTAGCTGCTTCAGCTTATGCTGGCGGAAATACTTTAATATCTGTGTACGACGGCATCACACAACTAGACTACGATGGTAGTGGTAGCACCGCAGGACACTTTACTGTGTCAGCATCTGCTACTGGGATAACAGGCCCTTCTATTGCTGATAGCGGCAATAACGCTAGCATAACAGGTTTTAGTGCATTTACAGATGCGTTAAGCACCGCTACAGTAACATATACTATTACAGGTAAAAGAGTAAATGGAACAGCTTTGCCAAGTATTGTTAAGGTTCAAACCTTTTCCAAAGCCAACGCGGGAGCGGCGGGAACGGGAACAGACGGCCACAGAGGTCTAAGTAGTTTTGTATTTGAAGAATCTACATCTAACTTTAACTTGAACAATACTGCACATTCTCAAGCAGCACACGCTACAAAGTTTGCTGCAGCCGGCTTTGAAGCTACATCATTCTCTGGCGTAGCAAAAAATATTGCTGCACTTGTTATAGCGCACCCTGATTCTGATGGAGAGATACGTCCTGGGGATAGAGTAACTATAACAGATAATTCTGCAAATGTAGCTGCAACAAGGCTTTGGGACGGCAGTGTGCTTACAAATGCTGCTAGCGCCACAGATTCCAACTTCAGCTCACTAGTAGTGGAGACCTTCCCAGGTAGTGTAATTGTTGATGGTACGCTAAGTGCTGCCAAAATACAGGCCAACTCTGTAACCGCAACTAATTTTAACGTTGGTTCAAATATAGTAGTAGGTACTACTAATACTGCAGGTGCAATATATAGTAGTGGTAAAACCAGTGCTACTAGTACTACAAATGGCTTTTATCTAGGTTGGGCGGCAAACAATACTCCAGTCTTTGCTATTGGCGGAGGCGGCACAGGTGTAGCAGGCACCACTTTAAACAATAATGGTATAACAGTAAGAGATACCGGCGGTACTATCAGAGTCAAAATAGGCGACTTAGACCTACTCTAAAATAAAACTTGACAAAATTTGTCAGAGGCAATATAATGTACGACATGGAGAAAAAATATGTCAGCAGGTAAACACAATATAACTATTGACCAAGGCACTACTTTCAGTATGAGAATGACTGTAAAAGATAACGGTACGGTAATGAACCTCACGAGCCCTCAGTATGCTGCTCGTGGGCAGCTTCGTCTAACTAAGGAGAACTCTACCGCAATTGCTTTTGTATGCGAGGGTTCTGGAGGAGGTGCTTTACTAAGTGATGGGATTATAGATATATCGCTTACTGCCACAACAACAAATGGCCTTTCAGCAGGAAGATATGTATATGATATAGAAATCTTTACTGGTACGGATAATAATGGAATAGTAACTAGACTCCTTCAAGGATCAGCCGAGGTAACTCGTGAGATAACTAGATAATGGCAATTACCGTAGAAGTTACACCCCCTAGCCAAACTTCTGTAACTATAGGAAGCAGTAATGCAATCACCGTAGACTTAGTTAACAGCACTACCAGAGTACTAGAAGTTACAACTAGTACTCCAACTTCTGTCACCTATAGATCCCTCATTGAAGGAGGTACTGGCGTTACTTATAGTGCTGCTGATGGTGTAATAAATATCGGACAGGATGTAGCTACTAATGCTACTCCCACTTTTACATCCACTACAGTTGCTCAATCCAACATAATTAACGGGGCAGCGCCATACCTCAACTTCTATAATACAAAAAACCTTGCAAGCGGGCTGAGTACATCTTCCGAAGAGTTTACAGGAGTAATCCCTTTTTACGGCATTGCTATTGATACTGGCAATTCCAATGCCGAATCATATAAGCCA